>Ga0153956_1000225_pt1 | contig 70533 bp, 73 predicted proteins | sample TSFL040MetaG_FD_104704 | JGI IMG/M metagenome (GOLD analysis project Ga0153956, IMG submission 104704) | Attine ant fungus gardens microbial communities from Florida, USA - TSFL040 MetaG | ecosystem: Host-associated > Fungi > Mycelium > Unclassified | place: USA: Florida, Wekiwa Springs...
ATCCCGCTCCGCTCAAAGACGCCTCATGAAAGCGCCCCTCACGAACAGGACGACGGGGATATTGTCCTGTTGAGGATTTTTGTCAAGAACGAAATAAGAACATTTCAAAAAAATCCCCCGTGTCCCGGACGCGGTGCAATGCGCAGCATTGCTGCGCTGAGCCGGGACCGTACCAAATGCCGGCGTTCGCGACGGTCCCGGCTCTGCGAAGCGATACTTCGTACCGCATCGCGTCCGGGACACGGGACGCGTTAAATCGAAAAGCTCGTGCCGCAGCCGCAGGAGGCGGTGGCGTTGGGGTTGACGACGCGGAACGAGGCGCCGATCAGGTCGTCGACGAAGTCGAGTTCGGAGCCGGCGAGGAAGGGGGCCGATGCCGGATCGACCAGCACGATGGCGGCGTCGCGTGCGATCACCACGTCGTCCTCGGCCCTGGCGCGCTCGACATCGAACTTGTACTGGAAGCCCGAGCAGCCGCCGCCTTCCACCGAGACGCGCAGCATCGCGCCGTCGCCTTCGGCCTTCAGGATTTCGCCGATCCGGCGCGCGGCGCTGGCGCTGACGGTGAGGGGGGCTTCGATCGTGGCGGTGTCGGTCATCATGGGCTCCGGAACGGGGATTCGATGGTTTGAATCTCCTGAGCCCCATAGTTAAGTGCCGTGGTCCCGGGAATCAATCGGATCAAGGATCAACAGCCGTGTCGGTCGGAATGGCAGCCCCCCGCGCCCCCTATGCCTGCGATCCCGATCGCAGCCGGGGGCGGCTGTTTGCGGAACCGCCGAGCCGGACCCGCAGCGCGTTCCGGCGCGATTGCGACCGGGTGATCCATTCCACCGCGTTCCGCCGGCTGAAGCACAAGACCCAGGTTTTCGTGTTCCACGAGGGCGACCATTACCGCACTCGCCTGACCCATACGCTGGAAGTCGCCCAGATCGCCCGCGCGGTGGCACGCCAGCTCGGCCTCGATGAAGATCTGACCGAAACGCTGGCGCTGGCGCATGATCTCGGCCATCCGCCGTTCGGCCATGCCGGCGAGCGCGCGCTCGACGCCTGCCTCGAAGCCCACGGCGGCTTCGATCACAACGCGCAGGCGCTGTATGTGGTCACGGCGCTGGAGCACCGCTATCCCGCATTCGATGGGCTGAACCTGACCTGGGAGTCGCTCGAAGGCATCGTCAAGCATAACGGCCCGCTGACCGCGCCGGACGGCACGCCGCGCGAGCATGATGCGCAGCACGGCCTGCCGCTCGGGATCGTGGCGTTCAATCGCGATCTCGATCTCGAACTCGGCAGTTTCGCCTCGCTGGAAGCGCAGGCCGCGGCGATCGCGGACGACATCGCCTACGACGCCCACGACATCGATGACGGCCTGCGCGCCGGCCTGTTCAGCATCGACGACCTCAGGGCGATCCCGCTGGTGGACGGGATCGTCGCCGACATCGACAGGCATTATCCCGGCCTCGACCGGGATCGCCGCGGCGCCGAGCTGGTGCGCGAGCTGATCTCGTATCTGATCGGTGCGGTGGTGGGCGAGGCGCAGCGGCGGCTGGGCGAGGTGAGGCCGGTCTCCGCCGAGGCCGTCCGGCATTGCGGCCGGCAGCTGATCGCCTTCTCGGCCGAAGCCGCGGAGGCGGAGCGAGCCGTCAAATCCTTCCTCTGGACCGGCATGTACCGCCATCCGCGGGTGATGCGGGTGATGGTCGAAGCCGAATGTCTCGTCGCCGACCTGTTCAGCCGCTACATGCGCCATCCGGGCGACCTGCCGCCCGAATGGCAGCCCGGCCCCGGCGATGCGGCGGAATCCGAGGCGGAGCAAGCCCGCCGGATCGGCAATTTCATCGCCGGAATGACCGACCGTTTCGCCATCACCGAACATGTCCGGCTGTTTGATTCGACGCCGGAGCTGCGGTAGGTGAAGGTATTTAAGTATTTGTTTTTATGATATAAAATGGCGAATGGCGAGTAGAGGCCGTCATTGCGAGGTCAACGAAAGTTGGCTTGCCACCTTTCGCCTTAGCGCAGCGACAAAGCAATCCAGTCTTCGCTTGCGGCCTTCTGGATTGCTTCGCCCTAACGAATTGGCTTTGCCAATTCGCGAGGGCTCGCAATGACGGCGTAAACGCAATGACGGCGTGAGATGAGAGTGGTGGTTCATTTCGAAAACATCATGCGCTAATCACGCCGATGAATTCCAGCCGGATGAGTCCGGCGCAGCCCGGTTTTTGTATTGATGACCCCTTCCGCTCCGACGCCGCATCTGTTCGCCACCGTGCTTGCCCGCGTGCATGCGGTCTGCAACGCCCTGATCGCCGAGGGCGTGCTGCCCGAGGGCATCGATCTGTCGCGCATCGTCGTCGAGCCGACCAAGGATGCGGCGCACGGCGATATGGCGAGCAATGCCGCCATGGTGCTGGCGAAGGAGGCGAAAGCGAAGCCGCGCGATCTCGCCGACGCCATCGCCGCCAGGCTGCGTTCGGATGAACTGATCGCCTCCGTCGATGTCGCCGGTCCCGGCTTCATCAATGTCGCGCTGAAAAACGCGGTCTGGGCCGATGCTTTGCGGGCGGTTCTGCGCGACGGCGACGCCTATGGCCGCAGCGCCGTCGGCAGCGGTGACAAGGTCAATGTCGAATATGTCTCGGCCAATCCGACCGGCCCGATGCATGTCGGCCATTGCCGCGGCGCGGTGTTCGGCGATGCGCTGGCGAGCCTGCTGGATATCGCCGGCTATGGCGTGACCCGCGAATATTACATCAACGACGCCGGCGCGCAGGTCGATGTGCTCGGGCGCTCAGCCTATCTGCGCTATCGCGAGGCGCTCGGCGAGGACATCGGCGACATTCCGGAAGGTCTGTATCCCGGCGACTATCTGAAGCCCGTGGGTGAGGCGCTGGCCGCCGAGCACGGCGCGGCGCTGAAGGACATGGCCGAGGATCAATGGCTGCCGATCACGCGCGCCAAGGCCATCGCCATGATGATGGAGATGATCAAGGGCGATCTCGCCGCCCTGAACATTGCTCATGACGTGTTCTTCTCGGAGCGTTCGCTGATCACGGGCGCGACCGATCAGGTCGGCGCGACCATCGATTTCCTGCGCGCCAGGGGCGACGTCTACGAAGGCCGCCTGCCGCCGCCGAAAGGCAAGCCGATCGACGATTACGAGGACCGCGAGCAGACTCTGTTCCGCGCCACCGCTTACGGCGACGACGTGGATCGTCCGCTGCTGAAATCGAACGGCGGCTACACCTATTTCGCCTCCGACATCGCCTATCACAAGACCAAGGTCGATCGCGGCTTCCGCAACATGGTGGACGTGTGGGGCGCGGATCACGGCGGCTACATCAAGCGCGTGCAGGCGGCGATCAAGGCGGTGACGGACGGCGAGGGCGACCTCGACGTCAAGATCGTCCAGCTCGTGAAGCTGCTGCGCAACGGCGAGCCGGTGAAGATGTCGAAGCGCTCCGGCGATTTCGTCACCCTGCGCGAGGTGGTGGACGAGGTCGGTTCGGATGCCGTCCGCTTCATGATGCTGTTCCGCAAGAACGACGCGGTGCTGGATTTCGACCTTGCCAAGGTGATCGAGCAGTCCAGGGACAATCCGGTCTTCTACGTTCAATACGGCCACGCCCGCGGCCATTCGATCTTCCGCAACGCGCGGGAGCAGATGCCGGACATGGCCGGCCTGCCTCAGGAGACGGACCAGCGGATCGCCTGGTTGAAGGGAGCGCCGATGGAGCGGCTGGACGATCCGGCCGAACTCAGCCTGCTGCGGCAGCTGGCGCTGTATCCGCGGACGATCGAGGCCGCGGCCGTTGCCCACGAACCGCATAGGATCGCATTCTATCTTTACGACCTGGCCAGCGCCTTCCATGCGCACTGGACGCAGGGACGCGATGCGCCTCATTTACGCTTCATTATCACTAATGATGCAGAACTTACTAAAGCACGACTGGCACTCGTGCAGGGCATCGTCACGGTTCTTAAGTCGGGTCTTGCCGTTCTCGGCGTCTCCGCACCGGACGAGATGCGTTAGTAGTTGAGTAACAATTGGGGATGATCGTCGCATGGGGTGCGCGCCGGTCAGTAACGAGCGGCAGTTCTCGTCGTTGAGGCGAGGTTGCGGCTTTCCCGAAGGGGATGTGACATCACCATGGCCAATCGATATCAGGACCGATCTTACCCCGCGGATGCCGGCTACAACGGGTCACATGCGCAAGGCGAGGGCGATCGCGAGAGCGATCCCTTGGCCGAACTGGCGCGTCTGATCGGCCAGACCGATCCGTTCGCCGCGCCGGCGCGCCCGTCCGCGGCCCAGCCGCAGCGTCGTGCCGAGCCCGCGCCGGCCTATCACGACGAGCCCGAAGAAGCGTTCGAGACGGCGCCGACTCCACCGCCGTGGATGCAGCGCGTTGCCGCGCAGCGTGCCCAGCAGGCGCCGCAGCCTGAGCCGCAGCATGACGGCCGGTTTCAGGCCGAGACGGAATTCGACTTTCAGCAGGCGTACCAGAGCGACGCGCAGGCGCATGCCGCCGGCGATTATGGTTCTCAGGCGCATGCGTTGCACGAACAGCATGCGCCGGCCGGTTACGATGCCTACGGCCATCCGCTGGCGCAGGCTGACGAGGGGCAGGAGCAGATCGACCCCAATCGCTACGACGATGCGTTGTATGGCCGTGTCGACGATGCCCAGTTGCAGTATCAGCAGGATACGTATCAGGACGATCCCTACGCCTATCAGCAGGGGGACTATGCCGAGGACGAGGACCGGCCGAAGCGGCGCGGCGGCTTGGTGACCGTTGCCGCGGTGGTCGCGCTTGCAGTCGTCGGGACGGGCGCCGCCTACGGGTATCGCACCTTCATCGGGTCGCCGCGCAGCGGCGAGCCGCCGGTGATCAAGGCCGATCCCGGTCCGAACAAGATCGTTCCGCCGTCGGCAACGGCCGACGCCGGCAAGGCGACGGATCGCCTCGCCAGCGGTCAGGAGCGCATGGTGCCGCGCGAGGAGCAGCCGGTGAACGTGCAGGATGCCGCCAGGGCCGACGGCCCGCGGGTGGTGTTTCCGCCTCTGAACCAGAACAGCAATCCGCCGACCACCGCCAGTGTCTCGCCGGCCAACAAGCCGATGATGCCCAGCAGCGCCATTCCCGGCGAGGAGCCTCGCAAGGTCCACACGCTTGCGGTGCGCGGCGATCAGGTCGATGCCGCGACGGCGACGCCGGCCGCGCGCCAGACGCCCGCAAGGCTGACCGCTCCGGCGCCCGCCGCGGGCAATGCGTCCGCGAATGCGCCGCTGTCGCTGGCGCCGCAGGCGGCACCGGCTCCGGCCGCGCCGTCCCGGTCGGCTTCGCTCTATCCCGCGCCGCAGAATATCGCGCCGGCGCCTGCCGCGACGGGGGGGTATGTGGTGCAGGTCTCGTCGCAGCGAAACGACAACGACGCCCGCGCATCGTTCAGGGCGCTGCAGAACAAGTTCCCGTCCGTGCTCGGTTCCCGGTCGCCGCTGATCAAGCGCGTCGATCTCGGCGACAAGGGAACCTATTACCGGGCGATGGTGGGTCCGTTCGGGTCGTCGGATGAAGCCTCGCAACTCTGCGGGAACCTGAAATCTGCCGGCGGACAGTGCGTCGTCCAAAGGAATTAACGGCGGTTTCCTTGACCCTGCGTGGTGATGGGGCCTAATCGGCCCCATGAGCATCCGTGCATTCATCACCGGCGTTTCCGGCCTCGAATTGACCGCTGACGAGCGCGCTTTCCTGCGCGCCGAACGTCCCTGGGGCTTCATTCTTTTCAAGCGCAACATTGATAATCCTGCGCAAGTTGCTAAACTTGTTGAGGAATTGCGCGGAACGACGGGCGATCTGGATGCCCCTGTCCTGATCGATCAGGAGGGAGGTCGCGTCCAGCGTCTCGGTCCGCCGCATTGGCCGGTCTATCCGCCGGGCGCGGTCTTCGCTTCGCTCTACGATATCCAGCCGGAATTGGGCCTGCGCGCTGCCTGGCTGAGCTCACGGCTCATCGCGGCCGATCTGACCGATCTCGGCATCACCGTGGATTGCCTGCCGCTGGCGGATGTGCCGGTGGAAGGCTCCGATGCCGTGATCGGCAATCGCGCCTACGGCACGACGCCGGCGAAGGTCGCGGCCATCGCCCGCGCCGTGACCGACGGCCTCGCGGGCGGCGGGATCTTGCCGGTGCTCAAGCACATTCCGGGACACGGGCGCGCCAACGCCGACAGCCATCACAAGCTTCCGATCGTAAATGCGTTGAAGAATGAGTTGGAAGTCTCTGATTTCGAAGCATTTCGTCTGTTGGCCGATCTGCCGATGGCGATGACCGCACATGTTGTGTTTAACGCCCTGGACGCCACTCAACCGGCCACGACTTCTGCGACAATCATCGATCAGGTGATTCGCGGCCATATCGGGTTCCAGGGTTTGTTGATGAGTGATGACGTGTCCATGAATGCGCTGGCAGGCTCGATCGCGGAGCGGACCCGCGCGATCGTGAGCGCCGGTTGCGACGTTGTTTTGCATTGCAACGGCAAACTGGACGAGATGCGCGAGGTTGCCGCCGAGACGCCGTTGTTGAAGGGCAAGACCGACGAGCGGGCGCGGCAGGCCGTCGCGGCGCGCCGTCAGCCGCAGCCGTTCGACCGCGCCGCGGGCCGGGCGGAACTCGACCAACTCGTCGCGCGGACGGGAGCAAGCGCATGAGCGCCGAGATTCTGTCATTCGAAACCGGACGTCCGGCGGAGATCGTTCCGAACGACGAGCCGTCGCTGGTCATCGATGTCGAGGGGTATGAAGGTCCGCTCGACCTTTTGCTGACGCTCGCGCGCCAGCAGAAGGTCGACCTGCACAAGATTTCGATCCTGGCGCTGGCGGACCAGTATCTGCTGTTCATCGAGGAAGCGCGGAAGATCCGCCTGGAACTCGCCGCCGACTATCTCGTCATGGCCGCCTGGCTGGCCTTCCTGAAGTCGCGCCTGCTGCTGCCGGAAACGACGGCGGAGGAGCAGGGGCCGAGCGCCGAGGACATGGCGACCGCGCTGGCCAACCGGCTGCGCCGGCTCGAAGCCATCCGTACGGCAGCCGATCAGTTGATGGCCCGCCAGCAGCTGGGCCGCGATATCTTCCCGCGCGGGACGCCCGAGGCGATCGCCGAGGTGAAACAGCAGCGCTTCACGGCCACCCTGTACGATCTGCTGTCGGCCTATGCGACCCAGCGCCAGGCGCGGGTGCTGACGCGCGTTCATCTGGCCCGCCGCACCGTGTGGTCGCTGGCCGAGGCGCGCGCGTCGCTGGAACGGTTGATCGGGATGGCCGAGGACTGGAGCCGGCTCGACGAATATCTGCTGGCCTATGTGCCGGATCCGCAGCAGCGCGCCACCGTGATGGCGTCGAGTTTTGCGGCCGCGCTTGAGCTTGTGCGCGAGGGTGCGCTCGACCTCAGCCAGAGCGAAGCCTTTGCACCGTTGTATTTCCGCAAGCACGTCGGCCCTCCGCCTGTGCCCGCGGCGCCGGAAGTTCCGGCCGAGTAAGTGAGAGAAGGAGATCCGGACATGGCCAGTGTCGCCGAGAAACGCATCGACGTTGTCGAGGATCAGGTCGAGGACATGCCGCAGGTCGAGGCCGTGCAGCAGGATGAGCAGGATGAGGTTGCGCAGCAGACCGAGGCGCGTCCCGATGAGCTGCGCATTCTTGAAGCGTTGCTGTTTGCGTCCGCCGAGCCGCTGGATCAGGCGGCGCTTGCCAAGCGCATGCCGGACGGCGTGAACGTCAAGAAGGCGCTGGAGCAGCTGCAGGCCGACTATGCCATGCGCGGCGTCAATCTCGTTCGCATCGCCAACAAATGGACGTTCCGCACCGCCGGCGATCTCGCCTGGCTGATGACCCGCGAAACCACCGAGACCAAGAAGTTGTCGCGCGCGGCGATCGAAGTGCTGGCGATCGTGGCCTATCACCAGCCGGTGACACGGGCTGAAATCGAAGACATCCGCGGCGTCGTCACCTCGAAGGGGACGCTCGACGTGCTGCTGGAGACCGGCTGGATCAAGCCGCGCGGTCGCCGCAAGACGCCGGGGCGTCCGCTCACCTTCGGGACGACCGAGAGCTTCCTCGCGCAGTTCGGCCTCGAAGCCCTCGGCGACCTGCCGGGCCTGGAGGAACTGAAGGGAACGGGCCTGCTCGACTCGCGCCTGCCGGCCGGCTTCAGCGTGCCCAACCCGTCGGACGATCCGCAACTCCGCGAGGACGAGGATCCGCTGGAGGACGGCGAACTCGAACTCGCTTTGTCCGCGCCCGATCCGGAATTCCCCGAAGCGCAGGCGGAGCAGCAGGAGATCGGCGCCGTGGAACCGGCGTTCGATGCGCAGGGGACCGCCGAAGCGGATACGGAACTCGGGCAGATCGAACGCACGGACGTGACGGATGACGCGGATGCGTCCGCGCTCGGCGCTGTCGAGATCGCGGAAGATGCCGACGATCAGGACGGCGAATTCGGCGAAGGAGAAGTCGCTGAAATCGAGACGAACGAGGTCGAGATCGTCGAGATCGAAGCCGCCGACCTGGATGAGGCTCACGACGCGCCGGATGCCGATAGGGCCGATGGCGACGATATTGCCGGGACGGACGAACGGCCGGACCCGGAACAGGATGACGAGCACCACTGATGCGACATTAACGGTCGCGGCATTGCGGCGCATCTATCGTCGTTTCCGTGGAGGTTAAGTCCTTGTTTTTGACGAACCCGCAGCCTACGTTCCGGGGAAATCAGACCGGTGTACCGGCTGCGTGTTTGGAGGGTTAGCAGGATGGGTTCTTTCAGCATTTGGCACTGGATCGTCGTGATCGCGGTGGTCCTGCTGTTGTTCGGGCGCGGCAAGATTTCCGACCTCATGGGCGACGTCGCGCAAGGCATCAAGGCGTTCAAGAAGGGCATGGCGGACGATGACCAGCCGGCGAATACGCCGAGCGAGCCGCCGCGGACCATCGATCAGCCCCAGCAGGCGCCGTCTGCAAATCGGTCGGATGTTGGCAGCAAGGCTGTCTAGGGTCTTTTCGGATCGCAGCGGACGGGTAGGGGTTCGGCTCGTCCGGCCTGTGAGCAGGTTGCTATATGTTCGACATCGGGTGGAGTGAACTGGTCGTCATCGGCGTCGTTGCGCTGGTCGCTATCGGCCCGAAGGAATTGCCGGGCGTGTTGCGCATGGTCGGGCAATGGATCGGCAAGGCCAGGCGTATGGCCTCTGAGTTCCAGGGGCAGTTCAACGAAGCCATGCGCGAAGCCGAGATGGCTGACGTCAAGAAGGCGTTCGACGAGGTCAAGGAGGCCGCGTCGGGCTTTTCCAAGAACAACATCATGACGTCGCTGACCAAGGACGTCAGCGAGGCCATGGCCATCGACAAGGTCGAAAGCGTCACGCCGCCGGCCGTGCCGACCACACCCGAGCCGCCGACGCCGGAGACTTTTGTCGAGGCCGAAGCACATGCAGCCGTCAACGAACCGCTTGCGGTGACCCGGGAAGCACAGGCGCAGGCCGAGCCGATCACGCCGGGTGACGCGTCTGTCGCCGCTCCCGCAAGCCACACGCCGGCCGAAGCCGGCGATCCCGAAGTTCTGAAGAACGCCAAAGCGTTATGAGCGCCGAAGATATCGAAGCCTCGAAGGCTCCCCTGATGGACCACCTGATCGAGCTGCGGTCGCGGCTGATCAAGGCGCTGCTGGCCTTTGCGGTGGCTTTCGTCCTCTGCTTCTTCTTCGCCAAGCAGATTTACAATGTGCTGGTCTGGCCCTTCGTCTGGGTCGCGGGGCCGGAGAACTCCAAGTTCATTTACACCGCGCTGCTCGAATATTTCCTGACGCAACTCAAGCTTGCGATGTTCGGCGCGGGGTTCATCTCGTTCCCGATCGTCGCCGCGCAGGTCTACATGTTCGTCGCGCCGGGCCTCTACAAGCACGAGCGCAACGCCTTCCTGCCGTATCTGGTCGCGACGCCGTTCTTCTTCGTGCTCGGCGCGATGCTGGTCTATTTCATCGTGCTGCCGATGCTGATCCGCTTTTCGCTCGGCATGCAGCAGGTCGGCGGCGCCGACACCGCGCAGATCGCGCTGCTGCCCAAGGTGGGCGAATATCTGTCGCTGATGATGTCGCTGATCTTCGCCTTCGGCATCGCCTTCCAGTTGCCGGTGATCCTGACGCTGCTCGGCCGCATCGGCATCCTCACCGCGAAGCAACTGCGCGACAAGCGCCGCTATTTCATCGTCGTCGCCTTCATCATCGCCGCGGTGCTGACGCCGCCGGATGTCATCAGCCAGGCGTCGCTCGCGATTCCGCTGCTGGTGCTCTACGAGGGCTCGATCATCGCGGTGAGCATCGTCGAGAAGAAGAACGCGGCGAAAACGGCCACCGGGACGGATGTGACGCCGGTGGGGTAAAGCGGCCCCCCTTGCAGCTGACTGAAGTTCGATCTATCTGTGGTTGTATATTCGGTCCGATTGCGGGAGATGATTATAGTCTTCGCATTTGATACGCTCGGTTATACGAAGCGCCTCCGTGACGCCGGCATCCCCGGCAATCACGCCGAGACGCACGCCGAAGCGGCGAGGGATTTCATCATGGCCGAGTTGGTGACAAAGCCCGACCTGTTTGCGTTCAAATCGGACCTGACGGCTGATATTCATGCCGTTCGGGCGGAACTCCGTACTGTCCGAGCGGATTTAACGGCGGATCTCCGTGGGGTCGAGGCAGATTTGAAATCCGAAATCTCGTCCGTGCGGACTGGATTAAAGGCGGAAATCCTGTCTATGCGGAGCGATCTGCAAGCCGCCATCGATAAATCCGCGCTGCAAATGACGCTGCGGCTGGGCGGCCTTGTCACGGTCGGCGTCGGGCTTCTGGCGGCGCTTCAGCGCATGCACTGACGGCGCCTCCGCGCCATTTGATGTTCCAAATCACGGCCGTTCGGGGTAGTCAGAGCCGCTTTTGCTCAGGAATCCCGCCATGCACGACATCAAATCGATCCGCGACAATCCCGAAGCCTTCGACGCCGCGTTGAAGCGGCGCGGACTTGCGGCGATGTCGGCGTCGCTGCTGGCGATCGACGAGGCCCGGCGCACCGCCATTCTGGCGTCCGAGCAGGCGCAGGCCCGGCGCAACGCGGCATCCAAGGACATCGGCGAAGCCAAGAAGACCAGAGACGAGGCGCGTGCCAATGCGCTGATGGCCGAGGTCGCCGAACTCAAGACCAGAATGCCGGAGATGGAAGCCGCGGTGAAGGCGGCCGAGGACCAACTGCGCACTGAACTTGCCGGCATTCCGAACCTGCCGCTCGACGAGGTGCCGGATGGCGTCGACGAGCACGGCAATGTCGAGCGTCATCACTTCGGCGCCAGGCGCAGCTACGCCTTCACGCCGAAGCCGCATTACGATCTCGGCGAAGCCATGGGCTTCATGGATTTCGAGGCCGCCGCGAAATTGTCCGGCGCACGCTTCGTCGTCCTGAAGAAAGGGCTCGCCCGGCTGGAGCGGGCCATCGGGCAGTTCATGCTCGATCTGCATACGAACGAGCACGGTTATACCGAAGTCAATCCGCCGCTGCTGGTGCGTGACGATGCGATGTTCGGAACCGCGCAACTGCCGAAATTTCGCGACGATCAGTTCGCCGCCGGCGCGCTCGGCAGCGAGGGGCAGGGCTACTGGCTGATCCCGACCGCCGAAGTGCCGCTCACCAATCTCGTGCGCGAGTCCATCCTTGATGAAAAGGAATTGCCGCTGCGTTTCACCGCGCTCACGCCGTGCTTCCGCGCCGAGGCCGGCGCGGCCGGGCGCGACACGCGCGGGATGATCCGGCAGCATCAGTTCACCAAGGTCGAACTCGTCTCGATTACCACGCCCGAGGAATCGAAGAACGAGCATGAGCGCATGCTGTCCTGCGCCGAGGAAGTGCTGCGCCGGCTCGGTCTGCATTACCGCGTGATGACGCTGTGCACCGGCGATATGGGCTTCGCTTCGCAGAAGACCTACGACATCGAAGTGTGGATGCCGGGGCAGGGCGATGGCGGGGCCTATCGCGAGATCTCGTCCTGCTCGGTATGCGGCGATTTCCAGGCGCGGCGCATGGACGCGCGCTCGCGCGGGCCGGACGGCAAGCCGCGCTTCGTGCATACGCTGAACGGTTCGGGCACCGCGGTCGGCCGCGCGCTGATCGCCGTCATGGAGAACTACCAGCAGGAGGACGGTTCCATCGCGGTGCCGGACGTGCTGCAGCCTTACATGGGCGGACTTAAGGTCATCCAGGCGAACTGACGCATTCGCAATGACAGTTCTGATCTCTGCGAAGTAGGGGTGGCAAAAACCCCTGCGGGCTGGCAAAAGTCCGCTGCCGGTTCGGCCGGCCAGGATGAAAAGGGCTGACGCGCATGCGGATTCTTTGCACCAACGACGATGGTATTCATGCTCCCGGCCTGAAGATCGTCGAGCAGATCGCCAAGGAACTGTCTGATGACGTCTGGGTGGTGGCGCCGGAACTCGATCAGTCCGGCGTGTCGCATTCGCTGTCGCTGAACGATCCGCTGCGGCTGCGGGAGGTCGGTCCCCGGCACTATGCGGTGCGCGGTACGCCGACGGACTGCGTCATCATGGGCGCGCGGCATATCCTGAAAGACAAGCAGCCCGATCTTGTGCTGTCCGGCGTCAACAAGGGGCGGAACGTCGCGGAAGACGTGGTCTATTCCGGCACCATTGCCGGTGCGCTCGAAGGCACCATCCTCGGCTTTCCGGCCGTGGCGCTCAGCCAGGAATTCTCCCTGGAGACGCGCCATGCGCCGCAGTGGGACACCGCGCTGAAATTCGGACCGGATGTGCTGCGCAAGGTGATCAAGGCCGGCGTGCCGAAAAACACGGTGATCAACGTCAACTTTCCGGCCTGCGCGGCGGATGACGTGAAGGGTGTTGTCGTGACGCGGCAGGGCAAGCGCAACCAGGGCTTCCTGCGTATCGACGAGCGCCGCGACGGCCGCAACAATCCGTATTTCTGGATCGGCTTCGAACGCATCGTCGCCGCGGAAGCGCCGCCGGAAGGCACCGACCTTGCGGCGCTTGCCGCCCGCTATGTGTCCGTGACGCCGCTGCGTCTGGACCGGACGGATGAAGCGTTCAGCGAAACGCTCAGCAAGACGCTGGGCTGAAATTCCGAACGTCCCGGAGAGCGCCTCAAACCTGTAGCCCGCATGAGCCAACGGGTCGCGCGAAGCGCGCCCGATGATAAACTCCGCGATTGCGGGGACAGCTTCTCGATTGAAACGCCGGCCCCGCAGTCGCTTCGCTCGTGCGGGCTACGGGGCCGCATATCGGGTGAGCAAGGCCGGCGCGCTTCGCACGCGCCGGCTGCCTGATCTCCGACCTCAGATCACGCCGAGCGCGTCCATCGCTTGCGCCACGCGGACGAAGCCGGCGATGTTGGCGCCGAGCACGTAGTCGCCTGGTGCCCCGTATTCCTCGGCGGTCGCCGCGCACAGGTCGTGGATATTGTGCATGATGGTCGCCAGGCGCTGTTCCGTCTGTTCGAAGGTCCAGCTGTCGCGGGAAGCGTTCTGCTGCATCTCCAGCGCCGAGGTGGCTACGCCGCCGGCATTGGCGGCCTTGCCCGGTGCAAACAGCACGCCGGCGTCCTGGAAGATGCGCACCGCTTCCGGGGTCGTCGGCATGTTGGCGCCTTCGCCGACCGCGATCACGCCGTTCTTCACCAGCTCTTTGGCGTCCCGTCCCGTCAACTCGTTCTGGGTGGCGGACGGCATCGCGACTTCGCAAGGCACGTCCCAGACGGAGCCGCCTTCGATATAGCGGCAGCCGGTCCCCCTGCGGCGCGCATATTCCGAAATGCGCTCGCGGCGGACTTCCTTGATGTCCTTGAGGAGATCGAGATCGATCCCGTTGTCGTCGATGACATAGCCGCCGGAATCGGAGCAGGCGACGACCTTGCCGCCGAATTTCCTGACCTTATCGATGGTGTAGATCGCGACATTGCCGGATCCGGAAACGACGGTGCGTTTGCCCTCGAAGGCGTGCCCCTTGGTCGCCAGCATCCGCTCGACGAAATAGGTGGCGCCGTAGCCAGTCGCTTCGGTGCGGGCGCGGGAGCCGCCGTAGAACAGGGCCTTGCCCGTCAGCACGCCGGCCTCGTAGCGGTTGGTGAGGCGCTTGTACTGGCCGAACATGTAGCCGATCTCGCGGCCGCCGACGCCGATGTCGCCGGCCGGGACGTCGGTGTATTCACCGATGTGCCGATGGAGCTCGGTCATGAAGGACTGGCAGAACCGCATGACTTCGCCGTCCGAACGCCCCCGTGGGTTGAAATCCGAGCCGCCTTTGCCGCCACCGATCGGCAGGCCGGTCAATGCGTTCTTGAAGGTTTGCTCGAAGCCGAGGAATTTGATGATCCCGACATTGACCGAGGGGTGAAAGCGAAGGCCGCCCTTGTAGGGGCCAAGCGCCGAATTGAACTGCACGCGGAAGCCGCGATTGATCTGGACCTGCCCCTTGTCGTCGACCCAGGGCACGCGGAAAATAATCTGACGCTCGGGTTCGCAGATGCGCTCGATGAGCGCGTTGTCGGCGTAGTTCGGATGTTTCGCGATCACCCGTCCGAGGCTTTCCAGGACTTCGCGTACGGCCTGATGAAATTCTTGCTCACCCGCATTGCGCGTCAGCACTTCATTCAGGATCGGCTCCAGCTTTTCGTCTACGTTGAGCAATTCTAACGTTCTCCAATCAATGCCTGTCGCATCGTCGCGGAATATGCCGCGTGCCGGCATCGGATTTCTCTGCGACTTTTGAATAAGTGTGCGGACCGCGAGCGCCGCCGCGTGCGTTTTGCCGTTGTCGCCATACCGAGCGCGGTGCGCAAGGCATATTCGACAACCTAGACCGTCAGATCCTTGAGCATGTTGCGGAGCATCTGCGCCAGCGTTTCCATCTGAAACGGCTTCTGCAGCGTCGGACGATCGCGGAAATCTTCGGGCAGGCCGTGTGCCCCGTACCCGGTCGCGAAAATGAACGGCTTGTTGCGGGAAGCGAGAACTTCCGCCACCGGGGAGATCACCTTGCCGTTGACGTTGACATCGAGAATGGCGATGTCGAATTCGGCGGTTTTCGCAAGGCGCGTGGCCTCGTTGATGTCGCCGGCTTCGGCGGCGATCCGGAAGCCGATGTCTTCGAGCATGTCGGCAACCATCATGCGGATCATGACCTCGTCCTCGACGAGAAAAATGGAGCCGCCTGGCTGGTTCGTTTCAGTCATGGCCGCTTTCCCCGTATGATCCCGATCCAGCGTTGCAAATTCCGCGCCTGAACGCAAATCGAACTTCGTATCAATGAGAGAAAGCCAAATGGCGCCGGCGCAGATTGCGTCAACCTATCCGGAGTATGAAATGCTCAGGTTTCCAGTGATAGAGAAATGATGATGATCGATGCTGGCCATCCGCCGGAGCAGATGCAGTTTCAACTGAGCTTGCGTCGTCGCGGCATCAGTAACGGCAAAGTGCTGCGCGCCATGGAGGACGTGCCGCGCGATCGTTTTGTCGATCCCGCCGACCGGGCGTACGCCTGGCGCGACGCGGCGCTGCCGATCGCCTGCGGCCAGACGATCAGCCAGCCGTTCGTGGTGGCCTACATGACCGAGCAGTTGCAGCTCGATCCGGGCCATCGCGTGCTCGAACTCGGAACCGGCTCGGGCTATCAGGCGGCCATCCTGGCCAGGCTCGTGCGCGATGTTCTCAGTGTCGAGCGATACCGGACGCTGGCCGACGCCGCTCGCGCGCGGCTGGAAGGTCTCGGGCTCTACAATGTCGAGGTCATGCTGGGCGATGGCCTCAATCTCGCGCCGAATCTCGGTGCCTTCGATCGCATCCTCGTCACTGCGGCGGTCGAGCAGATTCCGCAATCGCTGATCGATCGGCTGGATGACGGGGGGATTCTGCTGGCGCCGGTCGGGCCGCATCGTGGGGTGCAGACGCTGGTGCGCCTTCGCAAGACCGGGGACCAGATCGAGCGTCGGAATCTGGTGGATGTGCGTTTCGTGCCGGCGCTGGCGGGGATTGCCCGCGAGCTTTGAAAATAGTCGGACCTTTCAGGGCATTCTTCGCCGCGATCCGGCGCAAGCAACGCCGGAGCGTCACTTCAACCAGTTCTCCACGTTGAGGCTCCGAATCCTGGTGAACTCACGCATGTTGTCCGTCACCAGCGTCAGGTCGAGCCCACGGGCGTGCGCAGCGATCAGCAGATCGTTGAGTCCGATGATCTCGCCGGCCGCCTCCAGTTCGGCGCGGATGCTGCTGTATTCGGCGTCGGCCGGCACATCCAGCGGCAGCACCGGGATCGTTTCGAGGAGGCTCTCGACCCTGGCAAGCAACTTCGCCGATCCTTTTTTCGCGCAGCCATAGCGCAACTCGGCCGCAACGATGATGCTTGTGCAAATCTCCCGATGCCCGACCTGTTCGATTCGGCGGGCCGCCGGCCCGGACGGGTTGCGGATGATATCGCTGACGATGTTCGTGTCGAGCAGATATCCGCTCAAAAAATATCCTCCGGCTTGGCCGGGATATCCGCGATGTCCGGGAATTGATCCTCCGGCCCGAGCTGTTCTTCGTTTTTCCAAACGGCCAGCAGTTCCACGATATTGGTCGGCTTGCTCACCGGCTCGATGATGAGCCTGCTTCCTTCCCGATGGATCATTACGCGGTCTCCCGGCAGCTCGAATTCAACGGGAATCCGCACCGCCTGACTGCGATTGTTGCGGAACAGCCTAGCCTCTTTGGCCTTCGATGATGACGATGGGACCGGCACTGTCTCGGTCTCCTTTGTATATGTCTTTTTGCATATGCAAAAATCGTCGCACATTCAAGGTTCGCGGATGTCGCTGACGAAACTGCCGGGCTGGTGTCGATTGAACGCCAGCCTGTCCGCGCGCGATCTGCGCAAGCGATTGATGCCTCACGATTTCCGCATGCGGCAAAAAGATTTCAGGGTTAAAGCCTTGGTAACGGAGACCGTGTTTACTTAATTCATTCGTTTGTTGCGTACGAGTGAGTAACCAATGTCCCGCGTTGTCGAGTTGCTTAGCTCACGCCGTGTTCCGCAGATTGCGGTGCTGGCGTTGATGTCCGTTGGTTTTGCGGGTTGCAGTGCCGATATGTCGACACGGCTCTCGCAGACATTCGACGGCAATCAGGTTGGTCATAACAGTTCTCGGCAGTTCGGCTGGCAGGGCGGCGAGGCCACAGGCTCGGTGCCGCAGCGATCGGTCCCGCAGGCGCCGCGCGAGTTGCCGCAGTATCGGCGGCCGGCTTACAGCTCGCAGCCGCTCTATCAATCGCAGCCGCTGCCGCCGCCGATCTCCACGCCTCAGTCCTATCCGTCAGCGCCGCGCCCGGTCGCGTCTGCCGCTCCGGTGAGCGGTGGCGGAAACGGCATGTATATGCCGCCGCCGTCCCGCGCGCCGATCGAACACACCGGCAGCACGGCGCCGCGCTCGGTTGCCGCTGCGCCGGCGGCGCATGGCAGCGGCACGACGGTTATCGTCGGTACCAGCGATACGCTGGAAGGGTTGTCGCGGCGCTACAATGTCTCGCCGGCGGCGATCCTGCAGGCGAACGGTTATCGCGGCCCGCGCGCGCTGTCGCCGGGGCAATCGCTGATCATTCCGCGTCAGAGCGTACCGTCTCAGCCGGTCGCTGTGGCTGCTGTGCAGAGCAAGCCGGTTGCCGCTGCCGCCACGCACTATGTCAATCGCGGCGATACGCTGATGGGCATTTCGCGCCGGAACAATGTGCCGGTGGCCGAGCTTGCACGGGCGAACGGGTTGTCGCCGAACGCTCACCTCAAGCCGGGTACCAAGATCACGGTGCCGGCCGCACGCGCCGCTGCTGTTGCCGCTGCGCCGGTTGCGACGGCTTCGGCGCCGGCGCCGCTGGGCTCGCCTTCGACGATCGCTGCCGCTCCGGTTGCCCCTGTCGCCACCGTGCCCGCGGCCCGCGTCGCGGCCGCCGAGCCGCCGCAAAAGGCGCGTCTTGCCAGTGCGACCGCGACGCCCGCAGATGTCGCGCCTGAGACGCCTGTGAAGGCAGCCGAAGCCACCGGCGCATTGCCGACCTTCCGCTGGCCGGTGCGCGGCCGCGTGGCGGCCGGTTACGGTGCCAAGACCAACGGCAAGTCGAATGACGGCATCAACATCGCCGTGCCCGAAGGCACACCGGTGAAGGCCGCCGAAGACGGTGTCGTGGCTTATGCCGGTAACGAGTTGAAGGGCTACGGCAACCTCGTGCTGGTGCGTCACTCCAACGGCTATGTGACCGCCTATGCCCATGCCAGCGAACTGATGGTGAAGCGCGGCGAAACCATCAAGCGCGGCCAGGTGATCATGAAGTCCGGCCAGTCGGGCGAAGTCAGTTCGCCGCAACTGCACTTCGAAATCCGCAAGGGCTCGTCGCCGGTGGATCCGCTGCAGTTTCTCAACGGGGCGTAACGCGCGGCCAGGATGAAGATCAAAAAAATGGCGCCGACTGATACAGCCGGCGCCATTTTTTTGTATCCGATCGGCGTCGATTACTTCGTCGCCAATCTCACATTGAGACGTCCCGCGAGTTCCTGCACGAACTGCCATGCCACACGGCCGGAACGCGAACCGCGGGTCGTGGACCATTCCAGCGCGTCATGTTCGAGCTGCGCGTCGTCGATCTCGATGCCGTAGTGGTTGCAATAGCCGCGCACCATGGCGAGATATTCGTCCTGGTTGCACTTGTGAAAGCCGAGCCACAGGCCGAAGCGATCCGACAGCGAGACTTTCTCCTCGACGGCTTCGCCGGGATTGATCGAGGTCGAGCGCTCGTTCTCGATCATGTCGCGGGCAAGCAGATGGCGGCGGTTCGATGTCGCGTAGAGGATGACGTTTTCCGGCCGGCCTTCGATGCCGCCTTCGAGCACGGCTTTGAGCGACTTGTAGGAGGCGTCGTTGCCGTCGAACGAAAGATCGTCGCAGAACACGATGAAATAGAGGTCCGACGACGCGCGGATCCGCGCCATCAGCAACGGCAGGCTCTCGATGTCCTCGCGATGGATTTCGACGAGCTTCAATCGGCCATTGACCGATGGGGTGGCATTGATGCGGGCATGCGCGGCCTTCACCAGCGACGACTTGCCCATGCCGCGCGCGCCCCACAGCAGGGCGTTGTTGGCGGGCAGGCCGTTGGCGAAACGGCGGGTGTTCTCGATCAGCGTGTCCACTTGCTGGTTGATGCCTTGCAGGAGGTCGAGTTCGACCCGGCTGACCTTCGGCACGGGCGCAAGGCGACCGTCCGGGTGCCAGATGAAAGCGTCGGCCCCGGCGAGAGAATCGGCATTGCCGGTCTTCGGTGCGCTGGCAGCCATGCCCGCGGCGATCGCCTCCAGGGCTAAGGCGATCCGTTCGTCCACAGTCGGCGCGGCGGCCGGTCGCGGACGTTTTGCCGCGGTCTTGCGGATCGGGGCCTTGGCGGCTTTGGAAGCGGGGCGGCGGCTGGTTTTATTGGGTTTTTTTGACATTTTCGACTTTCCTCGGCGCGCACCCATAACCATCCGGGAACGGCTCCGCAAGCGATACAAATCGCTTGTAAATCAGAGGGGTTAGGAGCGTTGCAATTGGCTTGCCGGCGGTTATAGTCCGCGCGAATTTGCCGAGACCGAGCCGAACGCGGCTGCGTCGCCGGTCCATATCCCGCATTTACGAGGACGTCCGATGTTCATTACCCCTGCGTTTGCCCAGGCTGCAGCAGCCGGCGGCGACACCAACAGCATGCTGATGTCGCTGCTGCCGTTCGCGCTGATCTTCGTGATCATGTATTTCCTGATCCTGCGCCCGCAGCAGAAGAAGGTCAAAGATCACGCCGAGATGGTGAAGAACATCCGCCGCGGCGATACGATCGTGACGTCGGGCGGTCTGGTCGGCAAGGTGACCAAGGTGGTCGATGACGAGCAGGTCGAGTTCGAGCTTGCCGAGGGTATCCGAGTCCGCCAGCTGCGTTCCATGATCTCCGGCGTGCGCGCCAAGGGCGAGCCCGCCAGGGAAAAGGGCGAGAAGTCCGAGGTCAAGGACGACGCGGCCAAGTAACGGCGCGCGTCGCTCATTCCCGAATTCTGACGGACCTGTTCGATGTTGTATTTCTCACGGTGGAAGGCGCTGGGCATCATCCTGACGGCGCTGGTCGTCTGCCTGTTCGCTGTGCCGAACTTCTTTCCCGAAGCCACCGTGAAGACCTGGCCGAAATGGGCGCAGCGCCATCTTGTGCTGGGTCTGGATCTGCAGGGCGGCTCGCACATCCTGCTTGAAGTGGACGCCAACGCGGTCAAGAAGGACAAGCTCGATCAAGTCCGCGACGACGCGCGCCGCACCTTGCGCGATGCCCGCATCGTTTACACCGGCCTCGGTATCAAGGGCGACAATGTCGAAGTCCGCATCACCAAGGACACTGACTACCAGACCGCGCTGAGCAAGCTGCGCGAGCTGTCGCAGCCGCTCGGAGGTCTGATGGGGCAGAGCGGCGGCCGCAGCCTTGATGTGTCCGATGCCGGCGGCGGCCTGATTCGTCTGTCGGTTCCGCAGGCCGCGATCAATGACCGCCTGCGTCAGTCGGTCGATCAGTCCCTCCAGATCATCGAGCGCCGTATCAATGAAATCGGCACCGTCGAGCCGCTGATCCAGCGTCAGGGCCTCGACCGCATTCTCGTTCAGGTGCCCGGCCTGCAGGATCCCAGCCGCCTGAAGGAACTGCTCGGCAAGACGGCAAAACTCGAATTCCGCATGGTCGACACCTCGATCCCGGCCGAGCAGGCGCAGGGCCGGGTGCCGGCGGATTCCGAACTGCTGATGAGTGCGACGGAACCCAAAGTTCCCTATCTGGTGAAGAAGGAAGTGCTGGTCGCCGGCGGCGATCTCGTCGATGCGCAACCGGGCTTCGATCAGCGCACCAACGAGCCGATCGTCTCGTTCCGCTTCAACACCTCGGGCGCGCGCAAATTCGCCGATGCGACGCTGAAGAATGTCAACCAGCCTTTCGCCATCGTGCTCGATAACGAGGTGGTGTCGGCGCCGGTCATTCGCGAGCCGATCACCGGCGGCTCAGGCCAGATCTCGGGCAGCTTCACCGTGCAGGGCGCCAACGACCTTGCGATCCTGCTGCGCGCCGGTGCGCTGCCGGCGCCGCTGACGATCATCGAGGAACGGACGGTTGGTCCGGGCCTCGGTCAGGACTCCATCGAAAAGGGTGAACTCGCGGCCTATGTCGGCTCGATCCTGGTCATCCTGTTCATGCTCCTGACCTATCGCCTGTTCGGCCTGTTCGCGAACATCGCGGTGGCGGTCAACGTCGCGATGATCTTCGGTATCCTGTCGCTGCTCAACGCCACGCTGACGCTGCCCGGCATTGCCGGCATCGTGCTGACGGTCGGCATCGCGGTGGACTCCAACGTGCTGATCTATGAGCGCATCCGCGAAGAACTGCGCGGCGGCCGTACGGCGATCGCCGCCATCGACGCCGGCTTCAAGCGCGCGCTCGCCACCATTCTCGATTCCAACATCACCACCTTCATCGCTGCCGCAGTGCTGTTCTATATCGGCACCGGCCCGGTGCGCGGCTTCGCGGTGACCTTCGGTATCGGCATCGTCACGACGGTGTTCACCGCCTTCACGGTGACCCGGCTGATCGTCGCCTCCTGGGTCAGGTGGAAGCGGCCGCAGCGCGTGCCGATCTGAGCGGACGGAGCAGGCTTTGACTACGACACAAATGATTCTGGGTGGCCTCGCTGCAGTGATCGTCGTTCTGACGATCCTGACCGTTTTTAATGTGCTGCCGTCGGTTCGCATCGTCCCCGACGATACCAAGTTCGACTTCACCCAATTCCGCCGCATCAGCTTTCCGGCATCGGCGCTGCTGACGATCGCGGCCATCACGCTGTTCTTCACGCACGGCCTGAATTTCGGCATCGACTTCAAGGGCGGCACGCTCATGGAGGTGCAGGCCAAATCGGGCACGGCGGATATCGGCGCGATGCGCACGCAATTGTCCGGGCTCGGGCTCGGCGATGTTCAGTTGCAGCAGTTCGGCGGCCCGGCTGACGTGCTGATCCGGCTCGCGCAACAGCCCGGCGGCGATGCCGCACAGCAGGCGGCAGTGCAGAAGGTGCGCGGCGTGCTCGGCGAGACCGTCGAATATCGTCGCGTCGAAGTGGTCGGTCCGCGCGTGTCCGGCGAGCTGCTCGCTTACGGCATGCTCGGTCTGATCGTCGCGATCTTCGCGATCCTGATCTATCTCTGGTTCCGCTTCGAGTGGCAGTTCGCGCTCGGCGCCATGATCGCCAATATCCACGATATCGTGCTGACCATCGGCTTCATGTCGATCACCCAGGTCGATTTCGACCTGACGAGTATCGCGGCGCTGCTGACCATTCTCGGCTATTCGCTCAACGACACCGTGGTCATTTACGACCGTATTCGCGAAATCCTGCGTCGCTACAAGAAGATGCCGATGCCGGAACTGCTCAACGAGTCGATCAACTCCACGCTGTCGCGCTCGATCATCACCCACGTCACGGTGACGCTGGCGTTGCTCGCATTGCTGCTGTTCGGCGGTCACGCGATCCACTCGTTCACGGCGGTGATGATGTTCGGCGTCGTGCTGGTCGGCACCTATACGTCGATCTTCATCGCGGCGCCGATGCTGATCTATCTCGGCGTCGGCGAGCACCGCGCCGATGCGCCGAGTGAGACGAAGCCGGCCAAGAAGACGGCAAAGACCTGATGCCGGTCGATCCCGAGCAGCCGCATCTTCCGCGCTCGGCCGAGATCGAAGCATACGGCAAGGGCGGCTTCATCTTCGACACCATGTCGCATCAGGGCTCGCTGCTGTGCCTGCCCGATGCGATCTGGCCATGGCCGGTCACGGCAGCCGACGAGATCGACCGTCACGCATTGCGCCGCGTGTTCGAGGGGCACGCCGGCATCGACACGCTGATCGTGGGCACCGGTAACGATGTCTGGATCGTGCCGCGCGATCTGCGCGAGGCGCTGCGCGGCCTCAATATCGTCGTGGACAGCATGATGACCGGCCCCGCGATCCGCACCTACAACATCATGATCGGCGAGCGCCGCCGCGTCGCCGCCGCGCTGATTGCAGTGCCATGAGCGGGGCCGACCGGAGCGCCGCGGCGTTCTGCGCGCAGCTTGTGCGCGATCACGACTTCGATCGCTATGCTTCGACATTATTCGTGCCGGCGGACAAGCGCCGGCCGTTGCTGGCGTTGTATGCGTTCAATGCCGAGGTCAGCCGTGTTCGCGATCAGGTCAGCCAGCCTTTGCCCGGCGAAATCCGGCTGCAATGGTGGACCGACGCGCTGGCCGGCAGCGGCCATGGCGATGTCGAACAGAACCCGGTTGCCGCCGAATTGCTGCTGGCGGTGCGCAGCCATGATCTGCCGGCCGACCGGCTCGCCAAATTGATCGATGCCCATATCTTCGATCTCTACAACGACCCGATGCCGGACCTCGCGGTGCTGGAAAGCCATTTCCGCGATACGTCCGGCACCTTGTTCGCCTGCGCGGCGCGTATCCTTGGCGATGGGGCGGAGGCCGTCGATCACGCCGCCGAACACGCAGGCCTCGCGCACGGCGTCGTGCGCATCGCGGCCCGGCTGCCTTACGATGCCGCACGCCGGCAGCTTTATTTGCCCTTGGATATGCTGAAGCAGAACGGGGGAGGCGAGGAGGATGTCTTCGCCGGCAAGCTCACACCCGCCATTCACGCCACGCTTGAGCAGCTGATCAAGGGCGCGCAGGAACAACAGACTATCGCTGACGGAATGCTCGCCGATGTCACCCAGCCGGCATGTGCGGCGTTCCTGCCGACGGCGCTGGTGAAGTATGATTTAAGCCGGATGTCGGTTGCGGGCTTCGACCCGTTCGCGCTCTATCTGCGCTCGCGATTGCGGACGTTGTGGACGCTGTGGCGGGCATCGTAATGCCGTAGCCCGGATGGAGCGCAGCGCAATCCGGGCTACGAATATTACGGCTGCGGCATCTGCGCTTCGAAATTGAAGCGGTCGCGCAGGTTTTTCCGCGATTCCAGAATGACCTTCAGGAACGCCCGGTCGGCATCGCTCGTCATCAGCGGTTCGAGCAGGTCGACCTGGTTCATCGCCACGAGTTGCAGGACTTCGGAGCGGATTTTACCGGATGCATCGCGCGGGAGGGTCGGGATCACCTGCAGATGCTCCGGCGGCTTTGCTGCTTTTGCGGCGCTCAGCTCACTTTGCAGCTTGCCTTCCAGGGCGGCATCGTCGGCTTCCACGAATGCGTAGAGCCCGACGCCGGTGCGGCGGTCGGCGAAGGCGACGATCGCGGCATCGCGCACGGCCGGATTGCGCTTGATGATCTCCAGCAGCGGCGGCGCGTCGTTGACGAGCCGCTTGCCGCCGCCTTCGCGGTCGGTGAAGTTGAAGATGCCGCGCGTGACGGCGCGGTAGACTTTCTTGCCGGTCATCAGCCAGATGCGCGCCGGCAGGGATTTTCGCGACAGGATCTGCTTTTCCTTCGCCGTCAGCAGTTCGGGCGCGTAAGTGCGCTTGTGCTTGAGCAGATGGCGCAGGTCTTCATAAGCGGCGATGCGGAACAGGCGGCTGCGGCTCTTGAAGCAGACCGCGAGCTGGAAGTCGGTGAGATAGGCAAGGCCGTCGCTGCCGCGGAGCCAGTTCTGCTCCTTGGCGAGATCGTTGTGGCAGACGCCCATGCGATGCAGCTTGCGCAGCGCCAGCTTGGCGGACTGGAAATAGCGTGCATCGTTGGTGGGCTTGGCGAGATGCAGCGCGACGCCGTCGATGAAGCCGCGCACCAGCGCGCGCCGGCCGGCCCAGAGCAGTTCCGGCCCGACACGGAGATCGCGCGCCAATGTCAGGGCACGGCGCTCGCGCGTGAACAGATGCAGGGCCAGGACGAACGACCACCACGGCACCTGGTCGAGGCGGCGCAGCACGGCATCGACATCGCCGCCGTTCGTGCGGAAACGGCCGCGCTCCACGGTCGAGAATACGTCGCGCTTGAGCAGCACACCTTCGGTCCAGTGCGCGGACAGCGCGGCGGCGTCGTCTTTCGGCAAGCTCATATGAGGGGATCCGTTCGAGCTTGCGTTACGCGGCCGCCGCGACGGCGGGGAGGCTGGCGGCGATCCAGCCGTCGAGATCGGCCAGCGCGCGGGCGCTCATGGCCTGTTTCTTGGCGACGGTCTTTTCGTTGCCGCGCAGGCGCGAGCCGTCCGGCTTCTTGGTCGGCGGCGCCGCCAGCGGGGGAAACAGGCCGAAATTGATGTTCATCGGCTGGAACGAGCGCGGTCCGGCATCGACGGTTTCGATATGGCCGCCGGTGATATGGCCGAGCAGCGCGCCGAGGGCCGTGGTCGCCGGCGGCATTGCCAGCGATTGCCCCTTGGCTTCTGCGGCCGCACAGAGGCCGGCGATCAGGCCGATGCTGGCCGACTCCACATAGCCCTCGCAACCGGTCATCTGGCCGGCGAAGCGCAGACGCGGCTGGGCTTTGAGGCGCAGCTGCGCGTCGAGCAGTTTTGGCGAGTTCAGGAAGGTGTTGCGGTGCAGGCCGCCGAGGCGCGCAAATTCGGCATTCTGCAGGCCCGGGATCATGCGCAGCACGTTCTGCTGCGGGCCGTATTTCAGCTTCGTCTGGAAGCCGACGATGTTGTACAGCGTGCCAAGCTTGTTGTCCTGGCGCAGTTGCACGATGGCATAGGGCTTCACCGTGGGATCGCGCGGATTGGTGAGGCCGACCGGCTTCATCGGGCCGTGGCGCAGCGTCTCACGGCCGCGCTCGGCCATCACCTCAATGGGCAGGCAGCCGTCGAAATACGGCGTGTTGACTTCCCATTCCTTGAAGTCGGTCTTCTCGCCGGCCAGCAGCGCATCGATGAACGCGTCATATTGTTCACGGGTCATCGGGCAATTGATGTAGTCGGCGCCGTTGCCGCCCGGGCCGACCTTGTCGTAGCGCGACTGGAACCAGGCGATCTCCATGTCGATGGAATCTTTGTGCACGATCGGCGCGATGGCGTCGAAGAAGGCCAGCGCATTCTCGTCAGTCAGCCCGCGGATGGCATCGGCCAGCGGTGCCGAGGTGAGGGGGCCGGTCGCGACGATGACGTTGCGCCATTCGGCCGGCGGCAGGCCGGCGACCTCGGTGCGGTCGATGGTAATGAGCGGGTGTTCCTGCAATGCCTTGGTCACGGCGGCGGAGAAACCGTCACGGTCGACCGCCAGCGCGCCGCCGGCAGGCACCTGATGGGCGTCGGCGCTGCGCATGATCAGCGAGCCCAGCCTGCGCATTTCGGCGTGGAGCAGGCCCACGGCATTGTTCAGCGCGTCGTCGGAGCGGAACGAATTGGAGCAGACGAGTTCGGCAAGGCCATCGGTGCGATGGGCGTCGGTCATCCGCTGCGGGCGCATTTCGTGGAGCACCACGGGGATACCGGCATTGGCGACCTGCCAGGCGGCTTCCGAGCCGGCGAGGCCCGCGCCGATCACATGAACGCAATTGTTCGGCAAGGTTGCGTCTTGCATTGGGGCTGTTGTCATGGCCCCGCATGTAGCGCGTTTTCAAGCGAAACGGAATTCGCTTCGGGCATGTTCCGCAGCTTAGTCAGTGCTTTGCACCCAGGCGCTGCGGCGGTCACCACGATTGCGTCCGCGCGAGGCGGACGCAATCCGTGAAACGTCGGATAACCGTCTGCGGATCAGCCGGTATAGGAGCCCGAGGCAACACGCTGGATGTCGGAGCGGTCGAGACCGATATCGGACAGTTCACGATCGCTGAGCAGCGACAGTTCGGCAACATTGCGCTGATAGTCGCGGAAAGCCTGGATCATACGGATAAGCGAGAGCAGCATTTTCTTTCTCCTTCATGACAGCGATTCATCTCTTGAAAAGTGTTTCGCTGTTGAAGTGAATATAGGTGACTATATCGCGGTGCAGCAGGTCACATGTTGCGATGCAGCTAAGCGATTTATGCATGCCTTCAGTAAGAAGTGATTTACCATGTCGCGTCGGCGGGCAGCCGCTGAAGCAAGTGCGTTCGCGGATACAGGCGTACGGCGCCCTCATCTCAATTGGCCAGGTAAGGCGCTGATTTCAAGGCTTTTCGGTGTCAAAGCGGTTTCTTCGCGGAGGCGTAAAATGCGGGCGAACAGGCTTCGGCTTGTCAAAACCATGCGTGCTCCGACATGCGCGAATCGCATGGACGATTAGGTATGAATTTATATTCACGTCTCGGTTCGCCGTGCGGATAGATGAAAATTTTTGAGGCGACCGGTATTTCCCTGCTTTAAGGACATGCGGGGTGACAAGATCATAGCCGTAGGGCGGATGACGAATGTCATCCGCCGCCGTCGCCTGCCGCAAGCGCTGCGGCAGGTGACGGCGGTGATCAAAAAATTCGCAGCCTCTCAGGAGTCCCGGCGCCACTGAAACAGCGCCACCGGGAAGTCGGCGGCATAGCGCTTGATCGGATGCCGTTCTGGCACGACGGGCGGGTTCGGATTGCGCTCCACCGCCTTGCGATAGAGATGCCAGGTGGCGTGACCGAGCAGCGGGAGCACAATGGCGAGGCCGACGAAACATGGCAGCGAACCGAGGACGAGCAGGGCGGTGACGATCGCTCCCCATGCGGCCATGGTGACCGGGTTGCGCGCGACGACGCGCAGCGATGTCGTGACGGCATCGGTGACGCCGGCGTGCCGGTCGAGCATCAATGGAAACGATACGACGCTGACGCACAGTGCGACCAGGGCAAACAGGAATCCGGTACCGCAGCCGACAATCATGAGGCGCCAGCCTTGCGGCGTCGTCAGCACCTGGGAGACGAAGCTTGGAACCTCCGCGGCAGGCGTGTTGCCGAATGCCGAAACATAGATCGCCTGTGCCGTGGCGACCCAGGTGAGAAAGAGCACCACCAGCGCCAGGCCGAGTGCCAGCATGGCGCCGAACGAGGGCGAGCGTATCACGTCCAGCGCGTGCCAGGCCGAGGCGGATTCTCCGGCTTCGCGGCGGCGGCTGAGCTCATAGAGCCCGATCGCGGCAAACGGCCCGATCAGCGCGAAGCCGGCCGCGAGCGGAAACAGCAGCGGCAGGATCGCGTCACCAAGCACGGCACGCGCAAGCACGATGCCGATCACGGGATAGATCAGGCAGAGCATGATCGCGTGGCTGGGGAAGGCTTTGAAATCCTCCCAGCCGAGACGCAGGGCGTCGCTCAGATCGGACAGAGTGACGGTATGGACTTCGGGGGCGGTTTCCGTCTTTGCCGCCGGAACGACGGCGGTGGCATTGCTGATATAGGATGTAGCCATGGTCGCGAACTCCCTTTGGGCACGGCGTCTTTCGCGTAACCGGCGCGGGCGCCGCTTGAGACGGTCGTGGCAATGCCGGACGGCACGCAAAGAAGCCGGCCCTGCCGCGACCTGTGGCGATGGGATAACGCCGACAGGCGTGACAGGTTCGAGCGCATGGGCGATTGCGTGAGATTGCTGTGGGTATTACTGCTGCATTGCAGTGCGGCGACCGGCTTTTGCCGCAATCGGCGCCGATGTCTGGCGAGTCCGGCCGCCCGTCACCGCACCGTATTGGCAGTGATGCAGTAGCCGGATAGATTTGCTATGAGGCGGTCATCCGCCGGTCATGTCTTGCGGTAATTCTTCTAACGATCACCAGAGGCTACAGGGAGCGACTAAATGAGCATTTTCGGAAAGATCATGGGTGCGATTTTCGGCAGCAGCGCCAACGCAGCAACACCTGACGCCGCGCCGGCTGCCGGCGGTGCCGCGCCGGGGGCCGCTCCCGCCGCGACCGTGGATGTCGCCCCGATCCTCGATGCTGCGGTGCAGGCCAAGGGCGAGAAGCTGGAATGGCGCACCTCCATCGTCGATTTGATGAAGGCGCTGGATATCGACAGCAGCCTCGGTGCGCGCAAGGAGCTTGCCGGCGAGCTCGGCTTCACCGGCGACACCAACGACAGCGCGAGCATGAACATCTGGCTGCACAAGCAGGTCATGACCAAGCTCGCCGCCAACGGCGGCAAGCTGCCGCCGGATATCAAGCACTGAGATCGACGCATCTCTCGATGCCGGAAGGCCCGCCTCGCGCGGGCCTTTTTGCTGTTGTATACCGGATTACCGGAAACGAGATTGCGTGCGCGCAATACAAGAGGGTTGAGGGAGATTGCCATGGATCGATTCAATCGCAGGACGGTCATCGCCAGCGGCGCTGTCGCGCTGGCCGGAAGCGCCATAGGCGGGGAGGCCGCTCAGGCGCAGGCCGGCCCCAAGAGCATCTTCAAGGTCGATGCCGTCACCATTCCGATCGTTGGCGAGGCGAATGTCTTCCCGGTTCGCCGCATCTATTGCATCGGCCGTAACTATGCGGCCCACGCCATCGAGCGGGGCTCCGATCCGAATCGCGAGCCGCCATTCTTCTTCCAGAAGCCGACGGACGCGATTCAGAATGTGAAGGTCGGCACGGTCGCGGATCATCCCTATCCGTTGCTCACCAAGAACTATCATCATGAGGTCGAACTGGTCGCCGCGCTGAAATCCGGCGGCACCAATATCCCTGTCGATAAGGCGCTCGACCACGTTTACGGCTACGCGCTCGGCCTCGATATGACGCGGCGCGACCTGCAGAACGAGATGGCGGGGATGAAGAAGCCCTGGGAGATCGGCAAGAGTTTTGACCACGGTGCGGTGATCGGCCCGATCCATCCGGTCGCCAAGACGGGACATTTCACCAAAGGAGCGATCTCGCTCGCGGTGAATGGCACGGTTCGGCAGAACTCCAATCTCGACAAGATGATCTGGAGCGTTGCCGAACAGATCGCCAAACTGTCGGAAGCCTTCGAACTCAAGGCCGGCGACATCATTTACTCCGGTACGCCGGAAAATGTCGGCCCGGTCGTCAAGGGCGACGTGCTGCTGTGCAAGCTGGAGGGCCTGCCGGATATGTCGATCAAGATCGTCTGAGTGGAGTTCTCGTCGTTCCGGGCGCGCGCATCTTCGCGCGTGAACCCGTAATGACCGTGCGAGGCAATTAGCCCGCGATATCCGCATAATCCGGATGCCGGTCGAGAAAATCGGCCACGAAGCTGCAGCCCGCGACGACCTTCAGGCCGTCGGCCCGGATAAGCGCCAGCGCGCCCGTCACCAGTTCGGATGCGATGCCGCGGCCGCGAAGGGCAGGCGGCGTCTCCGTATGCGTGATGATGACGCGATCGCCCGCGCGCCGGTAATTGGCGAACGCGATGCTGCTGCCGATGGCGAGTTCAAACCGGCCCGCGCTTTTGTTGTCGCGAACGGCTGAGGCGGTCAGAGGATCGGCCATGATGCGTATCCGGATAGATGAAGATGCGGTGATCGACACATATGCATGAGCCGGCACTTCGACAATGCGGGCTGTCGCCGGTCAGCCCCGTGGTGCCGTCAGGGCGACGGTGATGTCGTCCATGCGCGTGAACATGAAATTCGGCGCGCGCGCATTCAGCGCCGCCGCACTGGTGTAACCCCAGGACACCGCACCGAAATCGATCCCGGCCTCGCGCGCGGCGTCGATATCGCGGATTTCGTCGCCGATGGCGATCGCGTCATCCACCGAAATGCCGGTGAGTTCGAGGATGCGCCGGAATTTGGCGGTTTTGCCGAACAGGCCGGCGGTGCAGGCGAAATAGGAGATGTGTTCGTCGAGGCCTCCGAGAACGTGACGGACATTGTCCTCGTTGTCGGAGCTGACGACGGCAATGGCCACGCCGCGGGCCTTCAATTCCACGAACATGCGATCGACGCCGGGGAACAGCGCGATGCGGTCGATCTGCTGCGCCTTCATCTTGCGCATGTCGCGCGCGATCAACGGAATTCGCCACTTGGGGACACCGAGAATGCGGACCAGCTCGCCGGCGCCGACGCCGCGCAGTTCCTCGATCCGCTCGCTGGTGACGCGCTGGAACTTGTGCTTGTCTGCAACGGAATTGATGACGCCGAGAAACCACGGAAAGCTATCGGACAGCGTGCCGTCGAAGTCAAAAATGGCGAGCTTGTAGGGCATGTCACCGGAAGGCTGCAGATTACGCCTGCTGCTGAGCTTGTCATAAAGAACGGTGGAATCGAAGCCGCCCGTCGCGACAAGCATGACCGGATGACGTGACACCTTCAAGTCGCGCCCGCGCGGCGAATGGATGCAAGCCCAGGGATTGGTGAGGCCGTTATTCCGCGGCGTGCAGCGCCACCGGTGTGAGCTCGAAGACGCGCCCATATTTCGCCGCCGTTGCAAGATCGCCGGCCTTCAAGGCGAAACGAACGCTTTCCAACTTTCGCACGTTGTCGGGCGATAGGTAGGGGGACCAATCTGTTTCGTCGTAGATGAATTCGACCTCTACCTCGGTCGCATAACCGCCTTCATGAATGAGCTTTGTTGCTGTTCGGCGCATCATGTTCTCCGTTGTCGGAAATCAGAAGACCAAAGTGCTGGGGCCGGCCGATAAGCGGTTATCAGAACTGCCGGTTCGCTGCGGCCTTTAGGAATTCCCCAGACCGGATGGATCGGACCATGGTAATCGCCTTGTAAAACAAGGATGCTCGGCCCGCGCACTGCCGCAGGATGATCCTCGATTATCTCGGCTTCGGCAAGGCCTAGCAGGACGTCCTCCGCACGGATCCCGTCATTGAGCAGTTCGTCATAGGCGTGATTGGAAACGAGATAAGCGCCTCGTGCAACCAGTCACCGAATTTGGGCAAGTGTTTCGCTCAATCGAGTCTTACTCCGCCGCTTCGCTTGCCGCCTTCCGCTTTTTCGGCTTTCCCGCTTTCGCCAGCACCGGCTTCAGGAACTGGCCCGTATAACTGCGGGGTGCCTTGACGATGTCTTCCGGCGGACCCCAGGCGACGATTTCGCCGCCGCCGTCGCCGCCTTCGGGGCCGAGGTCAATGACCCAGTCCGCCGTCTTGATGACTTCGAGATTGTGCTCGATCACCACCACCGTATTGCCTTGCGCGACCAGTTCATGGAGCACTTCGAGCAGTTTGGCGACGTCATGGAAATGCAGGCCGGTGGTCGGCTCGTCCAGAATATAAAGCGTGCGGCCGGTGGCGCGCTTGCTCAATTCCTTCGCCAGCTTCACGCGCTGCGCTTCGCCGCCTGACAGCGTCGTCGCCTGCTGGCCGACATGGATGTAATCGAGGCCGACGCGATGCAGCGTCTTGAACGTCTCGCGGACGCGCGGCACCGCCTTGAAGAATTCGGCGGCTTCCTCGACCGTCATGTCGAGCACGTCGGCGATCGACTTGCCCTTGAACAGGACGTCCAGCGTTTCGCGATTGTAGCGTTTGCCCTTGCAACTGTCGCAGGTGACGTAGACATCGGGCAGGAAGTGCATTTCGATCTTGATGACGCCATCGCCCTGGCAGGCCTCGCAGCGGCCGCCCTTGACGTTGAAGGAGAACCGGCCGGCCCCATAGCCGCGCGCCTTGGACTCCGGCAGGCCGGCGAACCATTCGCGGATCGGGGTGAAGGCGCCGGTATAAGTCGCCGGGTTCGAACGCGGCGTGCGGCCGATCGGCGACTGATCGATCTCGATGATCTTGTCGATATGTTCGAGGCCCTCGATGCGGTCATGCGGCGCGGCGCCTTCGCTGGCGCCGTTGAGTTTGCGCGCGATCGCCTTGTAGAGCGTGTCGATCAGCAGCGTCGACTTGCCGCCGCCGGACACACCGGTGATGCAGGTAAACAGGCCGAGCGGCAGTTCCGCCGAGACGTTCTTGAGATTGTTGCCGCGCGCATTGACGACCTTGATGGTGCGGCGATGGTTCGGCGGACGGCGCTCCGGCACCGGCACCGACATTTCGCCGGTGAGATACTTGCCGGTCAGCGACTTCGGATTCTGCATCACCTCGGCGGGCGTGCCCTGGGCGACGATGTTGCCGCCATGGGTGCCGGCGCCGGGGCCGACATCGACCACGTAATCGGCGGCGACCACCGCATCCTCGTCATGCTCGACGACGATGACGGTGTTGCCGAGGTCGCGCAGCCGGCGCAGCGTATCGAGCAGGCGTGCATTGTCGCGCTGGTGCAGGCCGATGGAGGGCTCATCCAGCACGTAAAGCACGCCGGTCAGGCCGGAGCCGATCTGCGACGCCAGGCGGATACGCTGACTCTCGCCGCCGGACAGCGTGCCCGATGAACGCGACAGCGTCAGATAGTTCAGGCCGACGTCGAGCAGGAAGGTCAGGCGGTCGCGGATTTCCTTGAGGATGCGGACGGCGATCTCGTTCTGCTGCTTGTTGAGCAGTGCGGGAACGCTCTCGAACCATTCGCCGGCCTTGCGCACCGACATCTGGCTGATCTCGCCGATATGACTGCCGCCGATCTTGACGCACAGCGCCTCGGGTTTCAGCCGGTGACCGTCGCAGGCGTCGCAAGGAACATCGGAGAAATACTTGCCGAGTTCTTCGCGCGCCCATTCGCTCTCCGTCTCGCGGAAGCGGCGGTCGATATTGGTCACGACGCCTTCGAACGGCTTCCTGGTGTCGTAGGAGCGCACGCCGTCTTCGTAGGTGAACTTGATCTCGTCGTCGCCGGAGCCGTGCAGAATGGCGTTCTGCGTTTTTTTCGGCAGATCCTTCCACTTGGTGTCGAGCGTGAACTTGTAGAACTTGCCGAGCGCGGTGAGCGTCTGCAGATAATAGGGCGACGACGATTTCGCCCAGGGCGCGATGGCGCCCTTGCGCAGCGTCAGCTCCTTGTCGGGGATGACGAGATCGGCATCGATGGTCTGCTCGATGCCAAGACCGCCGCATTTCGGGCAGGCGCCATAGGGATTGTTGAACGAGAACAGGCGCGGTTCGACTTCGGGGATGGTGAAGCCGGACACCGGGCAGGCGAACTTCTCGGAAAACAGAATCCGTTCGGCGCCGGACTTGTCGTGGATTTTGGCGACTTTCTTCTTGCCGTCCTTCTGGTCATCGCTCGTTGCGGCCGGCGCGTCGGCATATTCGATCACCGCGAGGCCGTCGGCGAGCTTCAGCGCCGTCTCGAAGCTTTCGGCGAGACGCTGGCCGATATCGGCGCGCACGACGATGCGATCGACCACCACGTCGATATCGTGCGGGAATTTCTTGTCGAGGGTCGGAGCCTCGGCGAGCTCATAGAACGCGCCGTCCACCTTGATACGCTGAAAACCCTTCTTGAGATAGTCGGCGAATTCCTTGCGGTATTCGCCCTTGCGGCCGCGCACCACGGGCGCGAGCAGATAGAGGCGGGTGCCTTCCGGCAGCGCCAGCACGCGGTCCACCATCTGCGAGACCGTCTGGCTTTCGATCGGCAGGCCGGTTGCCGGCGAATAGGGAATGCCGACGCGCGCCCACAGCAGGCGCATATAGTCGTAGATCTCGGTGACGGTGCCGACCGTCGAGCGCGGGTTCTTCGATGTGGTCTTCTGCTCGATGGAAATGGCGGGCGACAGGCCGTCGATCTGGTCGACGTCCGGCTTCTGCATCATTTCGAGGAACTGGCGGGCGTAAGCGGAGAGGGACTCGACATAGCGCCGCTGGCCCTCGGCATAGATGGTGTCGAAGGCGAGGGAGGATTTGCCGGAGCCGGACAGGCCGGTGAACACCACGAGCTTGTCGCGCGGGATGGTCAGGTCGACGTTCTTGAGATTGTGCTCGCGCGCGCCGCGGATAGTGATGCTGCGCATGTTGGTCGCGGCCTGCTGCCGCCGCGCCTTGATGATCTCATCCATAACAGGCCATTCCCCGACGCATGAGGCGCGCCACATCCGGGCGCATCACGCCGGCGGGGCCGGGTCGAACGCCGATTGATTTTGTTCGGAACATAGGAAGAACGGGGAGCGATTTCCAGTGGCTCCGCATGGACCTTCACCGGAATCTTCGCGGTCGAAGTGCGGTATCCGGTGGAATCGGTCCGCTGAACAGCTGTCCGGCACTTTTCAAATCAGTCCGGAGACTTCGGCGTGACCTTGGAAAGGCGCGCGATGGCGGATTGGTCCGAGGCCGCCTTGTAAAGTTCGTCCCAATCGTCCGGCGGATTGCCGCGGTCGAGCATGAACGCGAATATCTTGTAGGAATCGGTCTTGGACCCATAGGCCCGCAAGCTGTTCTCGTCGTTCACCCAGGCAAAGATAATGACCTTTTGGGCGCTACTACAGCGGAAGAAATGCCGGAAGCGGCCATTGTCGAACTTGGCGCGAAACCAGTGCTTGCGATCCTCGCCGAGTGTCACGCCTTGGCGATAGATGGCCGCCATCGGATCGGATGGAACATTCCTGCCAACAAGCTGAACCAATGCAGCAAGCAGCTTGGCGTCGGCGGACTTCCGATAATTGTCCGGCTTCTGCGCCTTCAGCGCGTCAACCGTCGCGATCTGCTTTTCCCACTGATCTAGAAAGAGCGGGTGTGCGAGGATGGCCCAGCCATTGATCGTCAGCATAGTTAGATCGAGACGTCTCCCTCGATTTCGGCATCGAGATCGACGACCATGCCCTCCGTCAGAGCTCGCGCCCGATCGAACAGAGCTTTCGGGAAGGGCACGACAGATGTCTCAGGATGCTTGGCCATGTCCCGCGCGAGAAATTCGAGATAGCGCACGATCACGGGATCTTCGCTCTCCTCGGTCTCCACTTTCTCGATAGTGACGCGACGTTGACTGTCGACGACGAAGGCAATGCGGTCGCCCTGGGCGATGCCCAGCGCCTGACGCACCGATTTGGGCACCGTGGTCTGCCCCTTGGCGGTAATGGTGCTTTCTTCCTTCAGCAGGGCTGTCATGGCGGCCTCCAGATCATCTGCGCTGAACGCAAGGAATAATCCTTACGATATCAAGGGTGTTGCGTCCGTTTGATGCAAGAAAGCCCGGCACGGGGCCGGGCTTTCTTGTCGGGCATTTGTGCCGGACCAGAGAAGACGATCAGTATTTCGCCACAACCGGGCCACCCCAGTTGAAGTGGTAGTTGACGCCGCCCTTGACGGTGTGGGTGGTCAGGCCGAGATCGACACCGGTCGTCGGGACGACAGCACGCAGATAATTCTCGTTGCTGTAGTCGGCATACATATATTCGCCCTTGAGCGACCAGTTCGGCGCGAACATGTATTCGACGCCGCCGCCGACGGTCCATCCCGAATGCGTCTTGCTCTCGTTGTAGCTGGCGTTGCCGGCACTCGCCGCAATGCGGTTGTTGGCCCAGGCGTAACCGCCCTTGACGTAGAACAGCGCGGAACCGCCGGTCACACCCACGCGGCCGGTCACGCTGCCGAACGATCGGATCTTGTCCTCGAAGCCGTAGGGAACGCGCGCCAGGACGCCGGAGGTGCCATATTTGAGGTCGGAGCCGGCGGCGTCGGCTTCCAGGCCCCAGACCCAGTTGCTGCCCGGCGCCTGCCAGTTGTAGCCGATGGTGCCGCCGCCAAAGCCGCCTGAAATGTCGCTCGACTGCGCGGAAAAGCCGTTGGCGCGGACGCTGTCCGACCAGCCGTAGCCACCCATGGCACCGAGATAGAAGCCGGACCAGTTGTTGCCGATGACGACAGGAGCAGCAGGAGCCTTGGTATAGGGGCGGGTAGCCAGATCGGCGGCCGGGGCAGAGGCTGCGCCGAGAAGGGCGAAGGCGGTAGCCGCCAGCAAAATCGTCTTCATCGGAAATCTTCCCCGTCTTCAGTACCGCAGAAACACCGGCCCCCCGGTGCGGGCACTCAACTCGCCCGACATTCAAAACATACGCGAGTCCATCCAAAAAGCAGTCACTTAAAAGCCACACTCCGCGGCGTTGTTCGCGGCCGTCGTGGTTAAGAACGATCAGCAAAAACAAGGGGCTGTGCAGGCCGGCAGATCGTCTTCCGATCCTGGGGCAATCAAGGTGCGGCCGATCTTGCCACATTGTTGCCGCGAATTGAGCCGGCGAGACATCTTGAGAACATAGTAGGAACGCGATAGGCTACGCCGTGGTGGATAACCTGTGATGCGGGGACGTCCCGCGCGTGCCGACCGTATAGGGTCGATTTCGGCAGCGATGCGCGCGGTCAGACATTCGAGTGTCGGACTTTGCGAGGGCATGCGATCAGCAATTCAGATGAGAGTAGGAGCGTGGCATGGCGGGAAGTGTCAACAAGGTGATTTTGGTCGGCAATCTCGGCAGGGATCCCGAGGTGCGGCGGCTGCAGAACGGTAATCCGGTCGTCAACCTGGCGGTCGCGACATCCGATACCTGGCGCGACAAGGCGACCGGCGAGCGCAAGGAGAGGACCGAGTGGCACCGCGTGGTGATTTTCAGCGAAGGTCTCGCCAAGGTCGCCGAGCAGTATCTCAAGAAGGGCGCCAAGGTTTACATCGAGGGCGCGCTGCAGACCCGTAAATGGACCGATCAGCAGGGTGTCGAGAAATATTCGACCGAGATCGTGCTGCAGGGCTTCAACTCGACCCTCACCATGCTCGACGGCCGCGGTGGTGGCGCCGGCGGTGGTGGTTACGGCGGCGATGACATGGGTGACAGTTTTGGCGGCGGCCAGTCCAGCGCGCCGCCGCGCCGCGTAGCGGCTGCACCGGCTGGTGGGCACAACGACATGGATGACGACATCCCGTTCTGACGCAGGCAGCGATTTGATGACTTCGTGTTCCGGACGCGATGCGGCGTGTTTGACGCCGCTTCGCAGAGCCGGGACCGTTACGAATTCCGGCGCCTGGTACGGTCCCGGCTCTGCGGAGCAGCACTTCGTGCCGCACCGCGTTCGGGACAAGTGTCGGCAGTGTATGGCAGGCTTGCTGCAAGCTCACGTAACCGATTGAAATACAAGGTGGAAAATCGCCGGCGCGTAAGCGGGCCGGGGTGGCCTGCGCGCACGCTTTGCGCTATATGAATTGCACACGAATCTGACCGGAAACGACCTTGTCCGACAACGAAGACCAGAAGCCCGGGGAGCCGCCGGTTCCCTCGGATATCCGTCCCGTATCCATCCTCGACGAGATGAAGCGCTCGTATCTCGATTACGCGATGAGCGTGATCGTCGCGCGTGCGTTGCCCGATGCCCGCGACGGCCTCAAGCCGGTGCATCGGCGCATTCTCTACGCGATGTACGAGAACGGTTTCGAGTTCAACAAGCCGTTCCGCAAGTCGGCGCGCACCGTCGGTGACGTCATCGGTAAATATCATCCGCATGGCGACCAGTCGGTCTATGACGCGCTCGTCCGCATGGCGCAGGATTTTTCCATGCGCGTGCCGCTGATCGACGGTCAGGGCAATTTCGGCTCCATCGACGGCGATCAGCCGGCGGCGATGCGCTACACGGAATCGCGCCTCACCAAGATCGCGCAGACGCTGCTCGACGATCTCGACAAGGACACCGTCGACTATCAGGACAACTACGACGCCTCTGAAAAAGAGCCGAAGGTTCTGCCGGCGAAATTCCCGAACCTGCTGGTGAACGGCGGCGGCGGCATCGCCGTCGGCATGGCGACCAACATCCCGCCGCACAATCTCGGCGAATGCATCGACGCCTGCGTGGCGCTGATCGACGATCCGTCGCTGTCGATCGACGATCTCAACAGGATCATTCCCGGGCCGGACTTCCCGACCGGCGGCATCATTCTCGGCCGCGCCGGCATCCGCTCCGCCTACAATACCGGCCGCGGCTCCATCGTGATGCGCGGCAAGGTGCATGTCGAGCCGATCCGCAAGGATCGCGAGGCGATCATCGTCACCGAAGTGCCGTATCAGGTGAACAAGGCGACCATGGTCGAGCGCATCGCCGAACTGGTGCGCGACAAGAAAATCGAAGGCATTTCCGACCTGCGCGACGAGAGCGACCGCGACGGCTACCGCGTCGTCATCGAACTGAAGCGCGATGCGGTGCCGGAAGTCGTGCTCAACCAGCTCTACAAGTTCACGCCGCTGCAGACCAATTTCGGCGCCAACATGGTGGCGCTCGACGGCGGCCGTCCGCAGCTGTTCAATCTGAAAGACCTGCTGTCGATCTTCGTCGCGTTCCGCGAACAGGTCGTCACCCGGCGCACAAAATTCCTGCTCAACAAGGCGCGCGACCGCGCGCATATCCTGGTCGGCCTCGCCATCGCCGTCGCCAATATCGACGAGATCATCCGCGTGATCCGTTATTCGCCGGATCCGACCACCGCGCGCGACACGCTGATGTCGCGCGACTGGCCGGCGAAGGACGTGGAAGCGATGATCACGCTGATCGACGATCCGCGCCACCGCATCAATGCGGACGGCACCGCGCGGCTGTCGTTCGAGCAGGCGCGCGCCATTCTCGACCTGCGCCTTGCACGTCTCACGGCGCTCGGCCGCGAGGAAATTTCCGACGAGCTCGACAAGCTCGCGGTGGAGATCGCTGACTATCTCGACATCCTGCGCTCGCGCGCCCGCGTGCAGAGCATCGTCAAGGACGAGCTCGGCGCGGTGAAGTCGGAATTCGCGACGCCGCGCAAGACCGAGATCGTCGAGCAGGAAGGCGAAGTCGAGGATGAGGATCTGATCCAGCGCGAGGACATGGTGGTGACGGTGTCGCATCATGGCTACGTGAAGCGCGTGCCGCTTTCGACCTACCGGGCGCAGCGCCGCGGCGGCAAGGGGCGCTCCGGCATGGCGACGCGCGACGAGGATTTCGTCTCGCGCCTGTTCGTGGCGTCCACGCATACGCCGGTGCTGTTTTTCTCGTCGCGCGGCCAGGTCTACAAGGAAAAGGTCTGGCGCCTGCCGATCGCCCCGCCGAACGGCCGCGGCAAGGCGATGATCAACATCCTGCCGCTGGAGCAGGGCGAGCGCATCACCACCATCATGCCGCTGCCCGAGGATGAGACGACGTGGGATACGCTGGACGTGATGTTCGCCACCACAGGCGGCAATGTCCGGCGCAACAAGCTGTCGGATTTCGTCGACGTGCGCCGCTCCGGCATCATCGCCATGAAGCTGGACGAGGGCGAGGCCATCGTCGACGTGCAGATCGCCACCGAACATGACGACGTGCTGCTGACCGCCGGCGGCGGCCAGTGCATCCGCTTCCCGGTGACGGATGTGCGCGTGTTCCAGGGCCGCAGCTCGATGGGCGTGCGCGGCATCGCGCTGGCGGACGGCGACAAGGTGATCTCGCTGTCGATCCTGCGCCATGTGGAGACCACATCCGACGAGCGCAGCGCCTATCTCAAGATGCGCCGCGCGGTGGCTGGCGAGAGTGCAGCCGAGGATGCGGTCGCCGAAGCCGATGCCGAGGAGACGTCGGGGGCGATCCAGTTGTCGCAGGAGCGTTATGCCGCGATGTCGGCGGCCGAGCAGGTCGTGCTCACCGTCTCGATCAACGGCTACGGCAAGCGCACCTCAAGCTACGAATACCGCACCACCGGCCGCGGCGGCAAAGGCATCGTCGCGATGTCGGTCAACGAGCGCAACGGCAACCTGATCGCCTCATTCCCGGTGGAAGACAGCGACCAGATCATGCTGGTCACCGACAAGGGCCAGCTGATCCGCTGCCCCGTCGAGGGCATCCGCGTCGCCGGCCGCTCGACCCAGGGCGTCATCGTGTTCAACACGGCGGACGACGAGCACGTGGTGTCGGTCGAGCATATCGGCGAAGCCGGCGAGGGCGATGAGCCGGAGGCGGCGGAGACGGAGTGATCCGTTACGTCGCCGCGCCGTCATTGCGAGCGCGTAGGATGGGGAGAGCCAACGGGTCGCGCAAAGCGCGCCCGATGATAAATTCCGCGAAACCCATCACCTTACGACACGGGTATTGATGGGTTTCGTTTCGGCGCCACGCGCCTGCACTCTACCCATCTTACTCGCTCACCATGCGGGCTGCGGACTGCGCGGTTTCTAACCCGGCCAGTCGTCGGTCGGCCAAAATAACCTCACGCATGTCCGCGACGGCCTGCGCATGGGAAACCACCCGGCCGGCGGCCGCATCGGCGCTGCCGCGTTTGATGCCGTCGATGATTTCAAGCTCGCGCTCGACATAGGCTGCGACGGCTTCACTGGCGAGGAATGATTTGCTGCGCTGTGTATCGGCGGCAATCCGGTCCAGTTTCTCTTTCACATCGGGGCGGATCCGGATCGTCATGGTGGTGCTGGTAGTCATGAACCATGCCTCCGTGTTGAGCTGTGTACATTCGCACACGTCCGGGAGGCTGTCAGGAGAGAGCCGCGGCGCCTCAATGACGCTCCGTCGTCACCACGCGGACTTCGCGGATCTTGATCACCTTCGCCGCGGCATTGCGCAGGCACGACGGCTCGAAATTCGGCCAGGCCTGCTCCGAGCAGGCGCGGCCGACGGGCTTGATGTCGAGGCGGTCGGCCTTGGCGAGAGGCGCCGGAACCGATGCTTCCACCCGCGGCGTGAAGCCGGGGAGGAGGGTGACGGCGGCGGCGATGAAAGCGGCGATCGCGACGGCGGAAAGAGCCTTGATCATGACGGTCCCCTGTCGGTTGGGCGCTTCGGCCCGGTGTTGGTCGTTTCCCTGTACCTGCCTGATTAACCGGCGCCGGTTTCGGCTGGTTGTCGTCGCCGGGCAAACTTGGTTTCATCCCGCCCGGCTTGTGTTTCGTCGATCCGCTTGCGACGACATCATTCGTTGCCAGTGCATGATGTCGGTGCCGCCCCGGTTGCCGGATAGACTCGGCGGAGCGCCGCCGGGTTCGAGCCGGTTCGAAAAATAGTGCGGGAGGGACCGGGAGGCCGGCGGCCCAAGCGCCGCTTGCGGGGGCATCCCGGGCAGGCTAGGACGGGGCATGACCCGCATCGCGCTCTATCCCGGATCGTTCGATCCCGTCACCAATGGCCACCTCGACGTGGTCCGTCATGCCGTCGGCCTGTGCGACAAGCTCGTCGTCGCCGTCGGCGTGCATCCCGGCAAGAAGCCGCTGTTCTCCACCGAGGAGCGGCTCGACATGATCCAGCAGGTGTTCGGCCCGATCGCCGCCAAGGCCGGCTGCCAGTTCGATTGCGTCACCTATGACAACCTCACCACCACGCTGGCGGTCGAGCTTGGCGCGACCATCATGATCCGCGGCCTGCGGGACGGCACTGATCTCGACTACGAGATGCAGATCGTCGGCATGAACGAGGCGATGGCGCCCGATGTGCAGACGGTGTTTTTGCCGGCCTCGGTATCGGTCCGCCCGATCACCGCCACGCTGGTCCGGCAGATTGCCGCGATGCATGGCGATGTTTCCGCCTTCGTGCCCGAAGCCGTGGCCAACAGCCTGAAATCGAAATTCGCCCGCTAACGGCAATTCTTGCATTCGGAGTTTTCATGATCCGCACCATCGCCCTTGCCGCCGCGTTGCTTGCCGCAGTACCCGTTTTCGCGCAGGCGCCCGCCGCCCACGCCCCGGCCGCCGCACCGCTGCCGGCCGGTCTCGACAAGGCCAACGCCATCGTCATCGACACCACCAAGGGCCGCATCGTCATCAAGCTGCGTCCGGATATTGCTCCGCAGCATGCCGAGCGCATCAAGCTCCTGGCGCGTGACGGGTTCTACAACAACGTGCCGTTTCACCGCGTGATGGACGGCTTCATGGCGCAGACCGGCGACGGTAAGAACTTCAACGGCACCGGCGGATCGAAATATCCGAACCTGCCCGCCGAATTCTCGCAGGTGCCTTACAAGCGCGGCGTGGTCGGCATGGCGCGCACGTCGGACCCGAATTCGGCCAATTCGCAGTTCTTCATCATGTTCGCGGACGGCGCGTCGCTGAACGGCAAATATACGGTGATCGGCGATGTCGTGTCGGGCATGGACGTCGTGGACAAATTGAAGAAGGCGCCTCCGGGCTCGGGTTCGGGCGCGGTCACCGATCCCGACAAGATGATCACGGTGCGGGTCGCGTCGGATATCAAGTGAGGCGCGGATGCGGCGATGCGGGCACATTGTACTGCTCGCCGCATGCGCAATGCTCGTGTCTGTCCCGGCCTCGGCCGAGGGCGTGAGCACGCTGAACGGGATTATCGAGCGGTTGCGGTCATGTTGGCTCTCCCCGAAACTGCCGCCCGGCCATCCGGGTATGCAGATCACCGTCCTGTTCAGCTTCAAGCGCGACGGCGAACTTCTGGGGCATCCGCGGATTACGTTCGAAACGCCCGGAGCCTCCGAGGCGGACAGCATTGCCTACCGGACGGCCGTGATGAAGACTTTGCAACGGTGCACGCCGATGCCATTTAGCGGGGGCCTGGGCGACGCAATCGCCGGACGCCCGTTTCGAGTGCGGTTTGACGACCGCCGAAATCAACCCAAACCAGTCGAGAGAAAAGCATGGTTGCCACCGAGAATACTCTGATCCTTGAGACCACCCAGGGCAATGTCACCATCGAGATGCGCCCCGATCTGGCGCCGGGCCATGTCGCCCGTATCCAGGAACTGGTGCGCGAGGGCTTCTATGACGGCATCGTGTTCCATCGCGTCATCGACGGCTTCATGGCCCAGACCGGTTGCCCGCACGGCACCGGCACCGGCGGCTCGGGCCAGAAGCTGAAGGCCGAATTCAACGCGGAGCCGCATGTGCGCGGCACGGTGTCGATGGCCCGTGCCGCCAGTCCGGATTCCGGCGACAGCCAGTTCTTCATCTGCTTCGACGACGCCTCGTTCCTGAACAGGCAGTACACCGTCTGGGGCCAGGTGACCGAAGGCATGGACAACGTCGACAAGATCAAGCGCGGCGAGCCCGTGCAGAACCCGGACAAGATCGTGAAGGCGTATATGGCGGCGGATAAAGCTGCCTGACGAAGACGCTCTTTCTTACCTCTCCCCGCCGGGGAGAGGTCGGCGCGTAGCGCCGGGTGAGGGGGCCTCTTGGCCCCTTTTCTACGTCACATTCCCCCTCACCCGAAACCTGCGCTACGCTCCGGTTTCGACCTCTCCCCGGTGGGGAGAGGTATTCTCGCTCCGCATTTGATATGAGAGCGTAGGGCACGCAGACAACTCATGCGCACGGACCTGTTCGACTTTCATCTTCCGCCCGAGAACATCGCGCTGCGTCCGGCGTCGCCGCGGGATGCGGCGCGGCTGCTTGTGGTGCGGCCCGGCATGCCGCTGGAGGATCGCACGGTCGGCGATCTCCCGGACTGGCTGAAACCGGGCGACCAGCTTGTGGTCAACGACACCAAGGTGATCTCGGCATCGCTGAGCGGCCGCCGCATTTCGCGCGATACCGAGCCGAAGATCGAGGCGACGCTGATCAAGCGGATCGACGGTTCGCGCTGGCAGGCTTTCGTGAAGCCGGCCAAGAAGCTCGCGCCGGGCGACATCGTCCGCTTCGGGAACGAGGGGCGGGTCTGCCTGCTCGGGCATCTGGATGCGACCGTGGAGTCGAAGGGCGAGGCGGGCGAGGTGACGCTGGCCTTCACCTTCCATGGCCCGACGCTGGATGAAGCGATCGCCGATCTCGGTGCGCCGCCGCTGCCGCCTTACATCGCGTCGAAGCGCGCCGCGGACGACCGGGACGTGGCGGACTATCAAACCATGTTCGCGGTCAATGAAGGCGCCGTGGCCGCGCCGACGGCGGGATTGCACTTCACGCCGGCACTTGAAGCGAAGCTCAGGGAACGCGGTGTCGGCCTGCATCGCGTGACGCTGCATGTCGGGGCGGGGACGTTCCTGCCGGTGAAGGCGGACGACACCCTTGAGCACAAAATGCACGCGGAGTGGGGCGCGATCTCGCGCGAGACGGCGGATGCGCTGAACGCGGCGCATGACACCGCCGGCCGCATCGTCGCGGTCGGCACCACGTCCATGCGGCTGCTCGAAAGCGCCACCGGCGAAGACGGCATCATCAAGCCTTTCGCCGACGATACCGCGATCTTTATCACCCCCGGCTATCGTTTCCGCGCAGTCGATATCCTGCTCACCAATTTCCATCTGCCGCGTTCGACGCTGTTCATGCTGGTCTCGGCCTTCGCCGGGCTCGACACCATGAAAGCGGCCTATGCGCATGCCATCGCAACAGGCTATCGCTTCTATTCATATGGCGACGCGAGCCTGCTGTTTCGCAACGAAAGCGCGTGATGACCGTCGCCAATCATTTTGAACTGCTGGCGACGGATGGCGTCGCACGTCTGGGCCGCCTGGCCACGCCGCATGGCATGGTGCGCACGCCGGCCTTCATGCCGGTCGGTACCATCGGCGCGATGAAGGGGCTGCACTGGCGCGAGGTGCGCGATGCCGGCGCGGATATCGTGCTCGGCAACACCTATCACCTGATGCTGCGGCCGGGCGCCGAGCGCATTGCGGCGCTGGGCGGCTTGCAGACATTCACCACCTGGAACGGGCCGATGCTGACCGACAGCGGCGGCTTCCAGGTGATGTCGCTGGCGCAGCTCCGCAAGGTCACGGAGCAGGGCGTCACCTTCCGCTCGCATATCGACGGCGCGAAATACGAGCTGACGCCGGAGCGTGCGGTGGAAATCCAGCGGCTGCTCAATTCCGACATCGCCATGCAGCTCGACGAATGCGTGCGACTGCCTGCGGAGCGTGCCGATATCGAACGCGCCATGCAGTTGTCGCTGCGCTGGGCGGAGCGCTGCAAGCGCGCCTTCGAGAGCGCGCCGGACGGCTACATGCTGTTCGGCATCGCGCAGGGCGGCGACGTGCCGGCGCTGCGCCATGCCAGCGCGCGCGGGTTGGTCGAACTCGGCTTCCACGGTTACGCCATCGGCGGCCTTGCAGTGGGCGAGCCGCAGGCGGTGATGCTGGCGATGATCGAGGAAGTCGCACCGATCCTGCCGACGGATCGGCCGCGCTATCTGATGGGCGTCGGCACGCCCGAGGATATCCTGGAAGCGGTGGCGCGCGGCGTCGATATGTTCGACTGCGTGATGCCGACACGGAACGGCCGCCACGGCACGGCGTTCACCCGCTACGGCCAGGTGAACATCCGCAATGCGCGGCATCAGGACGATCCGCGCCCGCTCGATGAGGAAAGCCCGTGGCCGGCGGCACGCAATTATTCGCGCGCCTATCTGCATCACCTCGTGCGCGCCAACGAGACGCTCGGCGCGATGCTGCTGTCGGAAATCAACATCGCCTATTACCAGCATCTGATGCAGGGAATCCGGGCGTCGATCGAGAACGGCACCTTCGCGGATTTCCGCGCGCAGACGCGCGAGAACTGGGCGCGCGGCGACATCGCGCCGCGCTGAAGGTGAGATTTTCCAAATGAACGGAGAATTTCCGTGCCATCAACAATGACGACGATGTGTAGGACGAATGTCGTCGCTCCGCCTTCATCCTGAGGAGCCGCGCAGCGGCGTCTCGAAGGATGAATGGTCGCACGTTCGGAGCAAGACGATCCATGGTTCGAGACGGCGCTACGCGCCTCCTCACCATGAGGACGGAGTGTGAAGAAAAGCCGGAGGGTAGATTGCGCTCCCGGTATCCACCGATGGCGTTCACTCCAACTTCGTTATTGCAATGACGGCTGAGAGAAGGTGGCTGGCTATTGTTGTTGAGATATGTAGAAAAATATTCTCATTTTCTTCGCGCGAGAGGCCATGCCGCTTTGCAGCCAACGAATATGGACCGCAGTTGAGTCAGCCGTTATCTTTTCCGCTGAACTGTTACATGTCACGCGAGCGAGCTTCGGATGCCAACTGTTCCCGTCATCACCGGTTTTGCGATCGGCGTCGTTTTCGGCGTGGTCGGCTTGCTGAGCGGCTTTTGCCTGATGAGCAGCCTGCGTGACTGGTGGACGCGGGGCGACGGGCGCAAGGTTCGCAGTTACGCGCTGGCCGCTGCCGTCGCCGTGTTCGGCACGCAGATGATCGCGGGAAACGGTCTGGTCGATATTGCGAAATCGCTGTATCTGCAGCCGTCCTTCTCCGCACCCCTGATTTTCGGCGGCGGGCTGCTGTTCGGGCTCGGTATGGTGCTGTCGAACGGCTGTGCTTCCCGCGCCGTGGTGCTGCTGGGCAAGGGAAACCTGCGCTCGCTTGCAGTGCTCGCGATCATCGGCGTCACCGCGCAGATGACCTTGAAGGGGCTTCTGGCTCCGGCGCGGCTGGCGGTTCTGCAATCGACGCAGATGGCGCCGGGCGAAATCTCCCTGCCGGCGCTGCTTGCGCGTGCCGGCCTCCACGACGGAGCCGCGCGGATCGCCGCCGCGCTCGCCATCGGTGGCGCATTGCTCGTGTTTGCATTGTCGCATCGCGAGCTTCGCCGCGCGCCGGGCCAGGTAGCTGCCGGGATCGTGATGGGGCTTCTGGTGACTGCGGGTTGGCTGGCGACCGGATGGCTCGGCGCCGACGAATTCGATCCGTCTCCCGTCGCGTCGCTGACCTTCATTTCGCCGGTCGCGGATACGCTGCAATTCATCATGCTGTCGACCGGCATGACGCTGAATTTCGGCATTGCGCTTGTCGCAGGCGCTTTCAGCGGGAGCTTGTTGACGGCACTGCTGACCGGCCGGTTTGAGTTCGAAGGTTATACTTCCGCGCGCCACACCGGGCGTTCGATGAGCGGGGCGGCGCTGATGGGGATCGGCGGAGCGATGGCCTATGGCTGTTCGGTCGGGCAGGGCCTGACGGGAGTGTCGACGCTCGCGCTGCCTTCGTTCGTCGCCGTGGCAGGAATCCTGGCAGGCGCCGCCATCGCCCTGCGCGGGTTGGCTTTGTCGCCCACGCTCGCGCCGCATTAGGATCTGCGAGCACGCCTCATCGGAGATTGGACGCACGATGAACAGACGAGTGCTTATTTTCATCTTGTCGCTCCTCACGCTTGCTGTGCCTGCGATTGAGCCCGCGCTGGCGCAGACGCCCCCCGCGAAACAGGATGCGGCGCCGGATAAGCCTTTCGCCGAGCACTTCATCGCGTTGCAGCTTTCCGACTCGGATTCGAAAAAGGAGCGGCTCGTTCTCAGCGTGGCCAGCAATCTTCTGAAAGCCTATGGGCCGGACAGGATTGCGGTGGAAGTCGTGGCGTTCGGTCCCGGCATCGATCTGCTGCGCGCCGAGAACGAGCACCGCGCGCTGGTCGATAGCCTGTCCAGCCAGGGCGTGCGCTTCACCGTGTGCGGCAATACGCTGGATACGATCGAGCGCGATACCGGCAAGCGTCCGGCTCTTAACCCGCATGCGGTGGAAGTTCAGGTCGGCGTCGGACGCCTGCTTGATTTGACCGAACGCGGTTTCGTCATTGTACGTCCCTGAACGGAGTTGAAGATGCGAGCGATGCTGAGAGTAATAGTCGGTGTTTTTCTTTTTGCGGCGCTGTCGTCCGCCGGCCATGCGGCTGACGCCAAGGCGGCTGGCACCGGGGAGCATCGCGTCGCGATCCAGGTCGACCAGAACGATCCGGTCGTGATGAATCTGGCGTTGAACAATGCCGCCAACGTGATGGAGTTCTACAAGGCGAAGGGCGAGGCGGTGCAGGTCGAGATCGTCACCTATGGACCGGGCCTGCACATGGTGCGCGCGGATACGTCGCCGGTGAAGGACCGGATCAAGCAGATCATCGACGGCGCGTTTCCGTCGAGCGTCAAGTTTCTCGCCTGCGGAAATACCAAAGAGGGGATGGAGAAGCGCGAGGGCAAGGCGATCAGCGTCATCCCGGAAGCCACGGTGGTGCCGTCGGGCGCCGTGCGGCTGATCGAACTGCAGGAAGCCGGCTGGAGTTATCTGCGGCCGTAGAGGCTGATCGGAGCGCTTTCGCAGCTTGTAGGGTGGGCAAAGGCGTTTTCGCCGTGCCTACCTTGTCCGTCTCGGAACTGGTGGTGGGCACGCTTCGCTTTGCCCACCCTACAGGCGCTTCGCTGCGCGTGTCCCGGACGCGGCGACGCTATTTCTCCGCCGCCGCTGTGGCGCAGAAAATATCGTAGATGACCGAGATCACGCGGCGCACGTCATCATTGGCGAGACGATAATAGATCGTCTTTCCGTCACGGCGGGGCTCGACCATGCCGTCATTGCGCAGCCGCGCGAGTTGCTGCGACACTGCGGACTGCCGCATCGACAATATGCTCTCCAACTCCGAGACGGATCGCTCGCGCTCGGCCAGCAGGCACAGCAGCAACAACCGGTTCTCGTGCGAGATCGCTTTGAGGAAATTGCCGGCCGCACGCGCGTTCCGCATCAGCCGGTCGAGCTCGGGGGAGTAGGCAGCGCCGTCCCGCACGTCGTCGTCGCGTTGGGATGGAATGGTGGAGGCCATGTCGCCGGGATTCAGGAACGGTTGGCGCCGGGCGGCGAGCCGATCAGCCGGGCCGCATATTTTCCGAGCAGCCCCCAGAACGACTCGTCATTCAGGTAGCCGGTGATGCGGCCGATTTCGGCGCCGTGATCGACGATCACGAATGTCGGGGTGAAGCGCACCGGCGATGCCAGCGTGAACCCCGGTGTCTTGTCGCGGTCCATGTCGATGCGGCGCAGCGGAAGCAGCTTCGCTTCGTCAGTCTTGTCATAAATCGGGGCGATCTCCCGGTTCCATCGCGCGCACCAGACGCAGCCGTCGCGCTCGAACATCACCAGCTCCGACGCTGCCGCTGTGCCGTGCCACGGCATCGCGCTCAGGCAAGCGGCGATCAGCAAGGTTTTCACAGCCAATCTCGACCTCATGTGCTACATATACGTGAACTTGAATGTTTGTACCAGAGTCGGGTCCGCCGTGCTGTCATCGATCTCGCTTGTTGGTGCGCTGGGCGCAGGCCTGCTGTCGTTTCTGTCGCCCTGCGTGCTGCCGCTGGTGCCGCCCTATCTCTGCTTCCTCGCCGGCGTCAGCCTGGACGAGCTTGCTGCCCATGGCGGAGAGGAGGGCGGCTGGCGGCCGAACAGGCGCATCGTCGCATTGTCGCTCGCTTTCGTGCTTGGCTTCGCGACGGTTTTTGTCGCCCTCGGTGCGTCGGCATCGGTCGTCGGCAAGACCGTCACCGCGCATTTCGACGCGCTTGGCATCGTCGCCGGCGTGCTGATTGTCGTTCTCGGGCTGCATTTTCTCGGCGTCTTCAGGATCGGCCTGCTGTTTCGCGAAGCGCGCTTTCAGGCGACGCGCAGGCCGGCGGGCTTTCTCGGGGCTTATCTGGTCGGCTTGGCCTTCGCCTTCGGCTGGACGCCGTGCGTGGGGCCGGTGCTGGCCGCGATCCTGATGGTCGCCGGCGCCGACGGAACGCCCGCGCGGGGCGCGCTCCTGCTGGCCGCTTATGCGCTCGGGATCGGTATTCCCTTCATGCTGGCATCGCTGTTCTCGGGGGCGTTCATGCGCCTGATGGCGGGGCTGCGCCGGCATATGCCCGTCATCGAGAAGGTGATCGGTGCGGCTCTTGTCCTGACGGGGATTCTGTTTTTGACTGGCGGCATGCCGCGCATTTCAGGCTGGTTGCTGGAGACGTTTCCAGCGTTCGGCGCCCTGGGTTGAGGAGGATCGGATGTCGGGAATGACAGGCGGATTGACCAGGCGGCATGCCCTCGCTGCGATCGGCGTCGGCATGACGGCACTGCGGGCCGTGCCGGCAGCGGCGAAGGCGACGCTGGGCGATGACGGTCTCTATCAGATGGACTGGTATCTCGAGAGTTTTCTCGATCTCGCCGAAGATCTCACAGGCGCGACCGCCAAGGGCAAACGTTTCGCGATCCTGTGGGGGCTCAAGGGTTGTCCGTCATGCAAGCGCCTGCACGAAACCTACATGCTTGATCCGAAAATCGAGACTTATATCCGCGACAATTTCGAGATCCTGCATCTCAACCATATCGGCGCGCGCGAGGTGACGGATTTCGACGGCATCAAGCGCGGCGAGAAAGCCTTCGGCGAAGCCTACGGCATTCGCTTCACGCCGACGATCCAGTTTTTCCCGGAAAGCGCAGCAGGACTGGCCGGAAAGAGTGCGCAGGCGCGGGAAGTGGCGCGCATGCCCGGATTGCTTGAGCCCACGGAATTTCTCGCGATGTTCCGCTATGTGCGCGAGAAGGGCTATGAGGCGGCGACCTTTCCGGAATGGCTGAAAAAGCAGGCGTAGCGCGGAACGTGTATTGTTGAAACGTGTCCCGGCTCTGCGAAGCGGCACTTCGTGCCGCATCGCGTCCGGGACACGGATAGACATGCCGCCGTCACTTGTTGAGCGGCGATTCCGGGTCGAACAGAAACGCCACGATGTCCTTGATCTGCTGTTCGTTCAGCACCTTGTTGGCGCCGAAACGCGGCATGTTCGAGCAGGCGAACACGGCCTGGGAATCGTACACCTTGGTGTAGGCGTTCTTGATGGCCTGCGGATCGTAATTGCGGTCCTTGCCGTAATGGGTCAGGCTCGGCCCCAGTGTGCCGTAGCTGACTTCCTTCTGCTCCATCTGGTGGCAGGCATAGCAGTTGCCGCCGCTGACGGTGTCCGGCTTGTCGGAGAACTGGCCGCCGCGGCCGTTATTGGCGATCTTGGCGCCGTCCTTCCAGTTGCCGAGGAATTTTCCATCGGCGGGATACACCACCCGCGCCAGTTCGCGCGCGACGATCTTGTCGGCTTCCGCAGCGGGGACGGTGTTGTGAAAAGCGTTGCAGGTCTTCAGCGTTTCGTCCGGTTCGATCCGCGCCTGCCACTCCGGCGGCGCCTTGCCGAAGGTGGACTTCAGGTAGCGGTCGACGATGGCGGGATCGGGCGCATTGGCAGAGGTTTGCTTGGCGGCGGTTTGCGCGGATGCGGTCGTGATGCTTGCGCCTGCGGCCAGAGCGAGAGCGGCGAGTGTCAAAGAGCGTTTCATCTCGGAGCTCCCTTCTTAGCGCTTGATCGACGGCACGTTGAGTTCGCCGCCGGATGCTTGTTTCTGCAGGAATGAGGTGAGGGCGGTGATGGCGTCGGAGCCGTATTCCGCCACCGGCCAGCGTTGCTGGCGGAAGCAGTCCCACAAGCGGTGCTGCATGGTGCGCACCGCGCTCTGCGAGACACGGTAGGTCGGCCAGCCGCCCATGGTTTCCTGCGCCGGCTTGCCGGGCTTGGAGAAATTCGGCAGCTCCTGCAGCCGGATGCGCTTGCCTTCTTCGGCGTGGCAGGTGGCGCAGGAGAAGTCATTGACGCCGCCGCGGCGATAGAACAGTGCCTCGCCGACCGCAGCCATTTCCTGCTCCTTGGGATGGCTGAGTGGGATGTCGATCTTCATGCCATTCGATTTGTTGGCGATGTAAGCGACGAGGTCTTCCATGTCGGATGGGCGACCCGGTCCCGAGAAACGCCGTGCGACGATATCTTTGGTATCCAGCCCCTGAATGGTCTGCATGCACCACAGCAGCCGCTGTTCGAGGTCCATGACCTTGTCTGCATCCGCGAAATAGCGCGGCAATTTGACGAAGGCGCCTTCAAGCTTGCCGGCGCCGAGGCCGAGATCGCATGTCTCGAGCGAGACGTTCTTGGTGCCGCGCTTTTCGCCCCACAGCGCCTCGCCGCGATCGACGGCGAGATATCCCGGATTGGACATCGGGTCCGAGAGCATTTCGCGATAGCGCGCGATTTCCTTTTCACTGGCGTCCTGAGCGCGGGCGCCGAGGCCGAGCGCGCAGAATGCAAGAACGGCGGTGGCCGCAGACCAGATGATGGTCTTCCTCATATCTCCCCTCCCACACCGCCGTATTTGCGGCATTCGCACAATTCATATCGTTATATTCAAGAAAAAGAATATAACGATATGTCAGATAAGATTAAGTCGCACGTTAGATCGTCAAACGATACTATCGTAAAGAGATAAACCAAATCCCGCAGGAGGATCATTCATGGTTTTGAAATCGGTCGAGCTGACCCGTCGCAATACGCTGGCCTTGGCCGGGATTGCCGGGCTTGCAGCCGTCCTCGCGCCCAGGCTGTCGTTTGCTGACGAGAAGGCGGTCGCCGAAGAAATCAAGAAGCTGTACGGCGACAAGACATTCGGGAGCGGCAAAATCAAGCTCGACGTTCCGGAAATCGCCGAGAACGGCCTCGTGGTGCCGATCAATGTCGAGGTCGAAAGCCCGATGACCGATGCCGATCATGTCAAGTCGGTGCATGTGTTCGCCGAGCGCAATCCGTTGCCGGCTGTCGTCAGCTACCGGTTTACACCCGCTTGCGGCAGGGCGGCGGCGTCGACCCGCATGCGCCTCGCGGAAACCCAGAATATCGTCTGCATCGTCGAGATGTCGGACGGCAAGCTGTACATGACGAAGGCCAATGTAAAGGTCACGATCGGCGGTTGCGGCGGCTGACGGCGCAGCGTCGCGCGAACAACAGGTTTATCAGGCAAGGACTTTTCCAAGGTAACCAACATGGCAACCAAACCCACCCCGCGCGTTCGCGTTCCTGCCCAGGCCAAGCCGGGCGAGATCATCGAAATCAAGACGCTGATTTCTCATGAAATGGAATCCGGCCAGCGCAAGGATTCATCCGGCAAGGTCGTGCCGCGCAAGATCATCAACAAGTTCACTGCGGCCTTCAACGGCAAGACGGTGTTCGAGGCCGACTGGAATCCTGCGATTTCCGCCAACCCCTATCAGTCGTTTTTCTACAAGGCATCCGAATCCGGCGAATTCACCTTCACCTGGAAAGATGATGACGGGTCCGACTATGTCGCGACCAATAAGCTGACGGTGGCTTGACGGCTTTCTGAACATTCCCCTTTCGACCGGAAGGGGCCATAGGTGGATCATGATATCGAGGCGGGAATTCCTGCAGGCGACGGCAGCGGCATCTGCGCTAACCATCGGTAGCGGATTGGGCTCGCTGGGCCGCGCAGCGGCGCAGCAGCGCCTGACCCAGGCCGACATCCTGCGCTTCGATCCGCTGGGCACGGTGACGATCCTGTACGTCGCCGACACCCACGCGCAACTGATGCCGCTGCATTTCCGCGAGCCTTCGGTCAATCTCGGCGTCGGCGAAGTGAAGGGCCAGCCGCCGCATCTCACCGATGCCGCGTTTCGCAAGTATTTCAACATCGCCACCGGCTCCGCCGATGCCTTTGCGCTGACCGCCGATGATTTCGTGGCGCTGGCGAAAAACTACGGACGCATGGGCGGCATGGACCGCATCGCGACGCTGATCGGGGCCGTCCGCGCCGAACGCGGCGACGACAAAGTGCTGCTGCTCGATGGCGGCGACAGTTGGCAGGGCAGTTGGACATCGCTGCAGACCAAGGCGCAGGACATGGTCGATGTCACGTCCGCCTTGAAGTACGACGCGCTGGTCGGCCACTGGGAATTCACCTACGGCGCCGAGCGCGTGAAGCAGATCGCGGACTCCGCGCCGTTTGCGTTCCTTGCGCAGAACATTCGCGACAAGGAATGGCAGGAGCCGGTGTTCGAGGCGCGCAAGATGTTCGAGCGCGGCGGCGCTGTCATTGCGGTGATCGGACAGGCGTTTCCACGCACGGCGATCGCCAATCCGGGCTGGATGTTCCCGGACTGGGAGTTCGGCATTCGCGAGGAAGACATCCAGAAGCAGGTCGATGAGGCCCGCGCGGCCGGCGCATCCATTGTGGTGCTGCTGTCCCACAACGGTTTCGATGTCGATCGCAAGCTGGCCGGCCGCGTGAAGGGGCTCGATGTCATCCTGACGGCGCATACGCATGACGCCATGCCCGGCTTGATCCGTGTCGGTGACACAGTGCTGGTTGCGACCGGGTCGCACGGCAAGTTCGTGTCGCGTCTCGATATCGCGGTGAAGGACAAGAAGGTGGCCGATATCCGCTTCAAGCTGATGCCGGTCTTCGCCGATGCCATCGCACCCGATCCGGCCATGACTGCGCTGGTGGAAAAGGTGAGGGCGCCTTTTGCCAAAGATCTGGCGCGCAAGATCGGCACGACGGATTCGCTGCTGTATCGCCGCGGCAATTTCAACGGCACCTTCGACGATCTGATCTGCAACGCCATGATGGCGGAGCGCGATGCGGAGATCGCCCTGTCGCCGGGATTCCGCTGGGGCGGCACGCTGGTTCCGGGCGATGCGATCACCTGGGAGCAGATCACCAACGAAACCGCGGTCACCTATCCGAACTGCTATCGCAACCAGATGACGGGCACCCAGCTCAAGGAAATGCTGGAAGATGTCGCCGATAATATTTTCCACCCCGATCCGTATTTCCAGGGCGGCGGCGACATGGTCCGCGTCGGCGGCATTGGCTACGCGATCGATGTGTCCCAACCGATGGGATCGCGCATCTCAGCGATGACGCATCTGAAGTCGGGCAAGCCGGTCGAGGCGAGCAAGACCTACACCGTCGCGGGATGGGCCAGCGTCAATGAAAATACGCAGGGGCCGCCGATCTGGGATGTGGTGGCCGCCCATGTGGCGAAGGTCTCGGCCGTGAAGATCGAACCGAACACGGCGGTCAAGGTGACCGGCGCTTGAAAAAGAGGTCGCATCGATGCTTCGCGGAGCAGTTTGCCTTCTCCCCGCAAGCGGGGAGAGGTTAGAACATGATCGTTTGCGGGGATAATCGATCTAGCCCCGATGCTCCGGCCGCTCTCAAGGATGTCAGGATAGCGACGGGGGAAGCCTGTCGATCCACGGGCAGAGGGATTCGTAGAGCGCGGCCGCGCGCAGGACGGCGGCATCGCCGCGGGGGCGGCCGATGATCTGTAGACCCATCGGGAGGCCGTCGGCATTGAAGCCGGCGGGGACGCTGATGGACGGACATCCGGCCATGGTCGGGCCTGCGACGACTTCCATCCAGCGATGGTAACTGTCCATCGTCCGGCCGTTGACCTCCGCCGGCCAGTGGCAATCGGCGGCGAACGGAAACACCTGGGCCGTCGGCAGCAGCAGAAAATCAAACCGCTCGAACAGGCGAAGCATCGCCTTGTACCAGGCGCCGCGCACGAGGCCGGCGCGATAGACGTCGAGTGAGGTGTGACGGTGGCCGTGCTCGATCTCCCAGATCGCTTCCGGCTTGAGCAGCTTGCGCTGCTCCGGATCGGCATAAGCGTCGCTGTGCCGGCCTCCGATCAGGTGCTGCCGCAGTGTGACGAAGGCTTGCCAGAGCGACTCCATATCGAAACCGGGATGGACCGTCTCGACGGTTGCGCCGGCCGATGCGAACAGGCGCGCGGCCTGTTCGGTCAATTCCAGCACGCCGGGCTCCATGGCGAGATGACCGTCGTAGTCGCCCAGCCAACCGAAACGAAGGGTCTTCGGTGCGGCGGGCGTGATCGCGGCGAATTCGTCGACGGCCGTGTCGAGCGACAGCGGAGCACGCGGATCGTAGCCGGCCTGAACACCGAGCAGCATGGCGATGTCCGCGACCGATCTGCCCATCGGCCCCTCGATGCCGAGTTGCTCGTAGAACGGGTCGAACGCATCGGCGGGGATGCGGCCTTGCGACGGACGAAAGCCGAAAACGTTGTTGTATGCGGCCGGGTTTCGCAGCGATCCGCCCATGTCGCTGCCGTCAGCCACGGGCAGCATCCGCATCGCGAGCGCGACTCCCGCGCCGCCGCTGGAGCCGCCGCCGATGCGATCGAAATCATAGGCATTGCGGGTCAGTCCGAAGATCGGATTGTAGCTGTTCGATCCGTAGCCGAATTCGGGGACGTTGGTCTTGCCGATCACGATGGCGCCGGCAGCCTTCATGCGATCGACATAGATGGAATCCTGATCGGGAATCAAGGACGAGAACAGCGGCGATCCGAATGTCGTCCGCAGTCCCTTTGTGAGCGCGAGATCCTTGATCGCCTGCGGAATGCCGTGCAGCGGACCGACGGCCTCGCCGCCCGCCAGTTTGTCATCCGCGGCTTGCGCGTCGGCTAAAATGTCCGTCCGCGGCCGCATCGAGACGAGGGCATTCACCTGCGGATTCACCGCCTCGATGTGATCGAGATAAGTCTTCGCCACGTCCACGGCGGACACCTTCCGCTCGCGTAGCATCTTCCCCAGGGGGATAGCATTGAGTTTGCAGAGTTCGGGAATGCGGGTGGTCGGAGACTTGGCGGTCATATTTACTCAGCTTGTCATCGATGGACTTGGAACTGTAGCGCAACGCCCGCCGTCGAAGCGAGAACGGTAATCATCCTGGGCCTGTTAAACCCTTTGACTTTCCATACCGAATGAGCATTATTATGCATAATAAACGGTCATAAAGACCGTAAACTGCAATATTATGCAGTAAAATGTCATTTCAGCAGGGGGGATGACCGGTGACCGGCACGATTGCGTTGAGTCCGCGGCATGCGAGTTCGGACGGCAATCTGTTCGCGGAGCCGTCGATCGTCGTTTCGGAAGCCAGGGACGGCAGCATTCTCCTCAAATCGGATGTTCCGCTGGGCACCGTGCCCCGGTGTGTCGGCGAATGGCTTGAAGGATGGGCCGCACGCACTCCCGGGCGCGTCTTTCTCGCCGAGCGCCCCGCGCCCGACCACGCTTGGCGGCAACTGACCTACACCGATGCCCTGAAGCGCATTCGTGCGGTCGCGGGATGGCTGCTCGCGCAGGGATTGGGAGCGGCCCGGCCTGTCGCCATTCTTTCCGAAAACTCCATCGACCATGCCGTGCTGATGCTTGCCGCCATGCATGTGGGCATTCCGGTGGCATCGGTATCGACGGCCTATTCGTTGATGTCGAAGGACTTCGAGAAACTGCAAAGCCTGATCGGATTGCTCGATCCCGGCGTCATTTTCGTTTCCGACACTCGCGTTTACGGCGCTGCCCTGAAATCGATCGACGGGCGGCACAGCGCAGTCCTCATCGACGGATGTTTGGAGAACTCCCTGTGCGACCATGCGTTCGCGTCGCTCTCGTCCGACAATGACGATGAGGTCGAGCGCGCCTTCCGCGCCGTCGGGCCGGACACCGTCGCAAAACTTCTGTTCACGTCGGGATCGACCGGGGCGCCGAAGGCCGTCATCAACACCCAGCGGATGATGACATCCAATCAGGTCGCCAAGGCGCAGGTCTGGCCGTTCCTGAACGATATCGACGCCTTCGTCATTCTCGATTGGCTGCCCTGGAGCCATACCTTCGGCACCAATCATAATTTCAACTGCGTGCTGCGAAACGGCGGCACGCTTTACATCGATGCCGGCAAGCCCTTGCCGGGTGCGTTCGAGGTTTCTCTCGCCAATCTGCGCGATGTCATCCCGACCGTCTATTTCAACGTCCCGCGCGGCTTCGAGATGCTGGTGGCTGCGCTGCGCGAAGATGCAACCTTGCGCCATCGTTTCTTTTCGCAGACACGGCTGATCTTCTATGCGGGAGCGGCGCTTCCGCAGAACCTGTGGGAAGCGCTGGAGACGTTGTCGCTGGCCACCATCGGCGATGTCGTCCCCATGGTGTCGGCATGGGGGTCCACTGAAACGGCTCCGCTGGCGCTGGATTGTCATTTTCGCGCGCCGCGGTCCGGCAATGTCGGCGTTCCCATTCCGGGCGTGGAGATCAAGCTCGTGCCGTCCGGCGACAAGCGCGAAGTCAGGGTGCGTGGACCGAATGTGACGCCGGGCTACTGGAAGTCTCCGGAGCAAACCGCGCGCGCCTTCGACGACGAGGGTTTCTATCTGATCGGCGATGCCATGGCTTTCGCCGACGCCGCCGATCCGAACAAGGGATTGTTCTTCGACGGCCGTGTCTCCGAGGATTTCAAACTTCTCACCGGCACCTGGGTCAGCGTCGGGAGATTGCGTGTCGAGGCCATCGCGGCACTGGCGCCGCTCGCCCAGGACGTCGTCATCACCGGACATGACCGCGACGAGGTCGGATTCATGATATTCCCGAATATCGCCGCGTGCAGGAAGGCCGGCGGATTGTCGGATCGGGAGCCGGTCGCGGAGGTGCTGCGCGCGCCGCAGGTCAGGGACGGAATCGCACGCGGTCTGGCGCAACTGAGGGCCGGAGGCGGCGGCTCGTCGACCTACGCGACGCGCGCCGTGCTGTTGATCGAACCACCATCCGTCGACGGCGGGGAGATCACCGACAAGGGCTACATCAATCAGCGCGCGGTCCTTGCGCGTCGCGCGGAGATCATTGAACGGATGTACGGCGCTGCCGACGAGCACCGCATCGATTGTCCGCCGTAGCAGCGATCGCCATCACATGCGATCATCCGGCTGCGCGAGGCGCAGGGATGCACAATCGGCGGTGACGATCGCGCTTGTGTTGTCGCCGGGCCAATCGACGGTGAGGTGACCGATCGCGTCGTCCATGCCGTCTTCGTCGCTGACATCGTAGAAATGCGGCCGGTCGCTGCGTGCGATGAAGGCGTGCAGAAGGTGGGCGGCATCGTAGTCGTACACGATATCTCCCGGCACCATGCCGGGGGCGCGCATCCTGAAGCGTCGGAAGCTTGTCAGCCGCGCCTTGCGATCGCCCATCGCGACGAAAGAGAGGACGACGGCGCCGTCGGCGATCCGCGGGCCATCCTGCATGCGGTCGAGCAACTGATGGACGTTGGCTGCGACGACATCGGCGATATCGCGGAAATTGTCGCATGCATCCAGCGGATCGAGATCGTTATAGGTCGCGACAATCAGGCAGGGATCGAGGCCGCGGCCGGCGAGCCATTCGCCGAGCGTTTTGCTGCGACACTTCTCCCGGCCGTTCATCCGGTTGCGGCCGTTCGCTGTAACGAAACGATCGTGTCCTGCGAGACGGCCGGCATGATCGCGTCCTGCAGCCTTGCGGCAGCTTTCTCGATGGTGAGCCCGGACGTATCGACTTCCACATTCGCGCGGGCATAGAGCGGTTCGCGGCTCAGCAGGATCGTGCGCAGATCCTCCATCGCCGACCGGCTGTCGGCCATGGGCCGGAGATCGCCTTGCCGGCGCACGCGGCCCATATGTTCCTCGGGTTTCGCGCGCAGCCAGACCGTGAAGAAGGATGACAGAATGAGATCGAAGGTCACGGGCTCCGAAACGATGCCGCCGCCGGTGGCGAGGACAACGGGCTCGCCGCGCGCCAGCAGGCCGGAGAGCGCTTCCTGCTCCTTGCGGCGGAAACCTTCCTGACCATAGAGCGCCAGGATTTCCGCAACCGACAATTCGTTCTGACGTTCGATTTCCTTGTTAAGCTCGACGAACGCCCAGCCGATCTTTTCGGCGACGATGCGTCCGAGTGTCGATTTGCCGGCGCCGCGCAAGCCGATCAGGGCGATGCCGGCCTGCCGTGACGATCCCTGGCCGGACAGAACCTCCTTGGCTTTGGCGATCTGCTGCGGCGTCGCATTGCGGAGCAGGTCTCTGATGACCAGCGAATCCGGGGAGGCCCCGGCGGCCGGGATGACGTCCTCCAAATGCGCGCCCATCGCAGCCGAAACGCGCCTCAGCAGCACGATCGAGACGTTGCCCTGGCCGGCTTCGAGTTGCGCGATATAGCGTTCCGAGAGGCCCGATGCCGCCGACAGAACCTTGCGCGACATGCCGCGCAAGCCGCGCATCGTCCGCACGCGCTCACCCAGTGTCTTGAGAAATTGAACCTCGGTTGCCTCAACGTCGCTCATTCTTCGTTCGATTCCAGCGAGTTAGTTGATTGTTGAAACATAATGCAGGGTGTCGTTGACAGCAAGTCGCGTTAATGACCTTATATGCATTATAATTCTAACAAGGGTTTGGTGAGGAAATGTGGTGCTGATGACCAACGCAGCATCCCCGGGCGTAACCGGGGCGCCGGCCGTGACGGCAGCGGAGGGGAATTATAATACCGTTAGCTATCTCCTCGACAGGAATGTGAAGGACGGGCGCGGCGACAAGGTCGTATTCAAGGATCCCGCCGGCGAGATCACCTATGCGCGGTTAGAGACGGAAAGTCGGCGATTCGCGAATTTTCTCAAAAGGCTCGGCGTCCGACGCGAGGAACGTGTCGCGCTCATCATGCTCGATACGATTGAATTTCCGATCGCCTTTCTCGGCAGCATGCGCGCGGGCATCGTTCCGGTTCCTCTCAATACGCTGCTGACCACCGAGCAATACGCCTACATTCTGGCGGACTGCCGGGCACGCGTCCTGTTCGTCTCCGCGCCGCTGCTGCCGGCGCTGCGCGACATGCTTGGCCAGATACAAAGCCTGGAATATGTCGTGGTTTGCGGCGGCGATGCTCAGGGCTATCTGGATTTCAACGCGGAGGTGGCCCGCGAACGCGACGACTTCACGACAGCGCGCACGCATCCGGACGAACCCGCCTTTTGGCTTTACTCGTCGGGATCGACGGGCATGCCGAAGGGCGTCCGGCACCTGCATGCGAGTCCCGAAGCCACCGCCGAGACTTACGCGAAACGGGTGTTGGGCATTCGCGAGGACGATGTCGGTCTGTCGGCCGCAAAGCTGTTCTTCGCATATGGCCTCGGCAATGCGCTGACGTTCCCGATGTCGGTGGGAGCCTCCACGATCCTGAATCCCGAGCGGCCGACGCCTGCCATGATGTTCGACCTGATCCGGCGGCACGATCCCAGCATCTTCTTCGGCGTGCCGACACTGTTCGCCTCGATGCTGAACGACGAAGCCAACAAGCTTGCGCCAAGAACACAGCGGCTGCGGGTCTGCACGTCGGCAGGCGAGGCGTTGCCGGAACTGGTCGGCAAGAATTGGCGCGAGCGTTTCGGCGTCGATATTCTCGACGGTGTCGGATCGACGGAGCTTCTTCACATCTTCCTGTCCAATGCGCCCGGTGACGTGAAGTATGGGACATCGGGACGGCCTGTGCCGGGATATTCCATGCGTCTGGTCGATGAGGCCGGATGCGACGTGGGCGACGGTGAGATCGGCGAACTCATCGTCAACGCGCCGTCCGCCGCGGAGGGGTATTGGAACCAGCGCAGCAAAAGCCGGCAGACCTTCGAGGGCGGCTGGACGCGAACGGGCGACAAGTATCAGCGCGACGCCGACGGGCGCTACACTTACTGCGGCCGCTCTGATGACATGTTCAAGGTTTCCGGCATCTGGGTTTCTCCCTTCGAGGTCGAGAGCGCATTGATCTCCTATCCCGATCTGCTGGAGGCGGCGGTCGTTCCTGCGGAGGATTCCGAGGGGTTGCTCAAGCCGAAAGCCTTCGTCGTCGCGCGCCCCGGCGCCGATCTTACGGCGCTGGCGACGGACTTGAAGGAGCATGTGAAAAAGGCCGTCGGCCCCTGGAAATATCCGCGCTGGATTGAGTTCGTCGACAGTCTGCCGAAGACCGCAACCGGCAAGATTCAGCGTTTCAAGCTTCGGGGCGATGCGTAACAAGCCAAGAAAAGAGGAAGCTCGCCATGAACCTGCAGCCCAAGGGGACACTCGAGATTGACGGCCGGCAGCTCGAATACCTGATGTTCGGGCCCGGCCCGGAGGAAGCCCCGACGATCGTGATGCTGCACGAAGGGCTGGGATCGGCGGCGCTGTGGCATGAGTTTCCGCAAAAGCTGCAGCAGGAAACGGGAGCGGGCGTTTTCGTTTACTCGCGCGCGGGATACGGAGCTTCGTCACCGGTATCGCTCCCGCGGCCGCTCGATTACATGCAGCGCGAAGCCCTCGATGTTCTTCCCAAAGTCCTCGATGCGATCGGTTTCCGGCGCGGATTGCTCCTCGGTCATTCCGACGGCGCATCGATCGCTGCGATCTATGCCGGCGGCATTCAGGATCATCGGATACGCGGACTGGTGTTGATCGCGCCGCACTTCATTACGGAAGATATGGGCATTCAGGCTATCAGGCAGACCAGGCAGCGATACGAGACCGGCGATCTCCGGCAGCGGCTGTCGCGATGGCATCGCGACGTGGACAACGCTTTCAACGGCTGGGCCGGTGCGTGGCTGGATCCGGCATTTCGAAGCTTCGATATCTCTGAATCCCTTGCCTATGTGCGTGTGCCGGTCGCCATCGTTCAGGGCTCCGACGATCCTTACGGGACCGTTCGGCAGATCGAGATTGCGCAGGAGGAGTGCTACTGCCCCGTCGATGTCACGTTGGTCGATGGCGCAGGACACGCACCGCACCGCGAAGCCTCTGCCACCACGCTGCGGGCGGTATCCGCTTTCGCGGACCGCCTTCTTCGCACGCACGGCGAAGCGGCCTCGCAAGCTGCTTGATATGAAATAAAATGCATCAATGGCAAAATTTATGCTGGACGGTTCTGTGTATGTGCATTATTTTGCATTATAATTCATGAAACTCAGAGAGAGCCAGTCCATGGGCGTCGAACCTCGCAAGCTCGCCAACGGGGCGGCTTTCATCGATTTTCAAACCGACCCGTCGAAATACAAGCACTGGAAGGTGGCGTGCGACGGAGACACCGCGACGCTGACCATGGACGTGGACGAGAACGGTGTTCTGTTCGAGGGATATCAGCTCAAGCTGAATTCCTATGATCTCGGTGTCGACATCGAACTGGCCGATGCCGTGCAGCGGCTGCGGTTCGAACATCCCGAGGTCAAGGTTGTTCTCCTCAAGTCGGGCAAGAACCGCGTGTTCTGTGCCGGCGCCAATATCCGCATGCTGGCCGGTGCAACCCACGCGCACAAGGTGAACTTCTGCAAATTCACCAACGAAACGCGCAACGGTCTGGAAGATTCCAGCGAGAATTCCGGCCAGCATTTCATCTGCGTCGTCAACGGCACCGCGGCCGGCGGCGGCTACGAGCTTGCCTTGGCGGCCGACCACATCATTCTCGCCGATGACGGTTCGGCGGCGGTATCGCTGCCTGAAGTCCCGCTGCTGGCCGTGCTGCCCGGCACCGGAGGGCTCACGCGCGTGGTCGACAAGCGCAAGGTCCGCCGCGATCGCGCGGACTTTTTCTGCACCATCGAGGAAGGCGTCAAAGGCAACCGCGCCGTGCAATGGCGACTGGTCGACGAAACCGTGTCCAATTCCAAGCTCGAAGCCAGGATCGCGGACCGGATCAAGAGCTTCGCCGCGCAGTCGAAACGCAAGGGAGACGGGCAGGGCATCGTATTGTCGCCTCTCAGCCGCGAATTCAGCGCCGACGGCATTCGCTATGGCTTCGTCCATGTCGACATCAACCGCGCGCAGCACACGGCGACGCTGACGATCCATGCGCCGGACAGTGATGTGCCGGGCAGTGTCGCCGCCATGGTGGAGCAGGGGGCGAATTTCTGGCCGCTGCAGGTGGCTCGCGAACTGGATGACGCGATCCTGCATCTGCGCATCAATGAACTCGACACCGCGATGCTGGTGTTCAAGTCGGTCGGTGAGCGGGGCAAGGTTCAGGCGTTTGACGATTTCGTCGAGGCGCATTCGGAGCATTGGCTCGTCAATGAGATCCGGCACTACTGGAAGCGTGTTTTGAAGCGGATCGACGTGACGTCGCGGACCTTGGTGACGCTCGTCGAACCCGGCTCCTGCTTTGTCGGCACACTCGCCGAATTGGTCTTCGCGGCGGATCGCTCCTACATGCTGATCGGCGAGAAGCAGGGCGACAACCGCGCGCCGGCCGAACTCGTTTTGACCGCCGCGAATTTCGGTCCTTATCCCATGAGCAACGGGTTGACCCGTCTACAGTCGCGATTTCTTGCCGATCCATCCGACGTCGATGCCGCAAGAACGAAAGTCGGCGCGGCGATGGATGCGGAGACGGCCGAGGAGCTCGGTCTCGTCACCTTTGCGCTCGATGACATCGACTGGGATGAGGAGCTCCGTGTCTTCCTTGAGGAACGCACCTCGTTCTCGCCGGACAGCCTGACCGGCATGGAAGCCAATCTGCGCTTCGCCGGGCCGGAAACGATGGAGTCGAAGATCTTCGCCCGGCTGACCGCCTGGCAGAACTGGATCTTCCAGCGCCCGAACGCGGTCGGTGAAAACGGCGCATTGCAGCGCTACGGCACCGGCGAGCGCGCCGAGTTCGATATGACAAGGGTTTAAGAGCGAATAGGGAGTAGCGAATAGCGAGTAGTTTTTCTAATCGCCATTCGCTACTCGCTACTCGCTCTCCCGCAGGGAGAGACCAATGAACATCATGAATGTCGACTACACCACGAAGATTCCGAACAACGTCAACCTGACCGAAGATCGCCAGGTCCTGAAAGCGCTGGAGGGGTGGCATCCCGGCTATCTCGACTGGTGGAACGACATGGGGCCGGAAGGATTCCAGGAATCGCTCGTCTATCTGCGCACCGCGGTCAGCGTCGATCCCAAGGGCTGGGCCAAATTCGATTACGTCCGCATGCCCGAATATCGCTGGGGGGTGCTTCTGGCACCGCAGGACGAACAGCGGCTGGTGAATTTCGGTCAGCACAAGGGCGAGAAAGCGTGGCAGGAGGTGCCCGGCGAATATCGTGCGATGCTGCGGCGCCTGGTCGTCGTGCAGGGCGATACCGAACCCGCCTCGGTCGAGCAGCAGCGCCATCTCGGCAAGACCGCGCCGTCTCTCTATGACATGCGCAATCTCTTTCAGGTGAATGTCGAGGAAGGCCGTCATCTTTGGGCGATGGTTTATCTGCTGCAGAAGTATTTCGGCCGCGATGGGCGCGAGGAGGCCGATGATCTCCTGCGTCGCCGCTCGGGTGACGAAGACGCGCCGCGCATGCTCGGTGCGTTCAACGAAGCCACGCCCGACTGGCTGTCGTTCTTCATGTTCACCTTCTTCACCGACCGTGACGGCAAGATGCAGCTTGAGAGCCTCGCGCAGTCCGGCTTCGATCCGCTGTCGCGCACCTGCCGCTTCATGCTGACCGAGGAAGCGCATCATATGTTCGTCGGCGAAACCGGCGTCAGCCGCGTCCTTCAGCGGACCTGTGACGCGATGAAGGCGGCCGGTATCGAGGATCCCAATGAAATCGAACGTGTCCGCGCATTGGGCGTCATCGACCTGCCGACCATGCAGAAGAAGATGAACCTGCATTATTCGCTGTCGCTGGACCTGTTCGGTTCGGAGGTCTCGACCAATGCGGCGAACTTCTACAATTCCGGTTTGAAGGGGCGCTTCCAGGAAACCAAGATCGACGACGATCACCGGCTGACGAACGATACGTACAAGGTTCTCAAACTCGTCGACGGTGAGATTACCCTGGTCGATGAGCCGGCGTTGACGGCCTTGAATATGCGGCTGCGCGACGACTACACCGAGGATTGCGCGAAGGGCGTCGAGCGCTGGAATAAGGTGATCGAGAAGGCCGGCGTCAATTTCCGGCTTGAGCTGCCGCATACCGCGTTCCATCGCCAGATCGGCGAATTCGCCAATGTTCAGGCCACGCCGAAGGGCATCATCCTGGGCGACGCCGATTGGCGGAAAGTGCGTGACGACTATCTGCCGTCTGCGGCGGATGGCGATTTCATCGCTTCGCTGATGACGCCGGAAAGCGAGCCGGGCAAGTTCGCCAACTGGATCGCGCCGCCCAAGGTCGGCATCGACAACAAACCCGGCGATTTCGAATACGTCAAGATCGCCGCATGAGGCCGAGATCGTCGCGGTTCGCAGGCGAGGCGCGACGGTCCTATCTATATGAGCCAGACCAATGACCGTCGCAGTGATCAAGCAGCATCTCATCGATCCCGAAATCTGCATCCGATGCAATACATGCGAGGAGACCTGCCCGGTCGATGCCGTGACGCACGACGGCAACAACTATGTCGTCGATGCGACGATCTGTAATCACTGCATGGACTGCATTTCGCCGTGCCCGACCGGCTCGATCGACAACTGGCGCGTGGTCACGAAGACCTATTCCCTGGAGGAGCAGTTTTCCTGGGAGGAGCTTCCGAAGCAGGAGGAAGTCGCCGCCGACACATCGTCTTCTTCCGAAGCGGTCGAGGCTCTGGAAGATGAGATCAATGCGCTGTTGAACGAGGCGCGCAAGGGGCTGGGCGGAAAACCGGTCGCGCCGCACTCGGCGAGCAAGCCGACAGTGAATCTCTACAACCGCGCCAAACCGGCGATCGCCACGGTGACGGGAAATTTCCGCCTCACCGACGCGGAAGCATCCTCCGACATCAGGCATATCATTCTTGACTTCGGCCAGCTTCCGTTTCCGGTTCTCGAAGGGCAAAGCATCGGGATTGTCGCGCCCGGAATGGATGCGAACGGCAAGCCGCATGTCGCGCGTCTGTATTCCGTCGCATCGCCGCGCGGCGGCGAGAAGCCGAATTCGAACAATCTCGCGCTGACCGTCAAGCGGGAGCAGGGCGGCGTCTGCTCGAACTATCTGTGCGACCTGCCGCGCGGCGCGAAGATCGAGGTGACCGGCCCGTTCGGGGCAACCTTCCTGATGCCGGACGATCCGGCGGCCAATATCATCATGATCTGCACCGGGACGGGCTCGGCGCCGTTCCGTGGCTTCACCGAGCGCCGGCGGCGCGCGATGCCGGATGCACCGGGACGGCTTGTGCTCTTTTTCGGTGCGCGGCGTCCGGAGGAACTACCGTATTTCGGTCCGCTACAGCGGGTGCCGGACAAACTGCTGACCAAGCATCTCTGCTATTCGCGCGTGCCCGGTGAGGAGCGCGTCTATGTGCAGGATGGAATCCGTCGTCAGGCCGCCCAGGTCGGTGAGCTGCTTCGGAACGAGGCGACGCATGTGTATCTCTGCGGTCTCAAGGGCATGGAGACCGGAGTCGAGGAGGCATTCGCGGAAGCTTGCAAGGCTGTGGGGCTCGATTGGCCGAACCTCAAGCAAACGATGCGCGAAGCCGGACGCTATCATGTGGAGACGTACTGACAGGCACGTCATCTAGATCGCTTACGAGAATGACGAATGCAAAATACATAGCGCATCTACGGCTGCGATCTTCCAATTGAATTCATATTCAGATGACGTCCGAGTTAATTGATCCTCCGCCGATCCAAGGCGCGAAGCCAGTTGCGGAAGCCGACAATCTCCGGGCAATCGGCCGTACCCTCCGGTGCGATCAACCAGTCACCAGGGCCGGATCCCCGGTCCATGCGGTCATAACGATAGCCGGGGTGATGACCGAGGCCGCGGGCGATCAGCAGGTCGACTTTACCCTCGACGAGTTCATGCAAGCCGGCGGGCTGCAGCACGCGTAAGCCGATTTCCGCGTGGGTGCTGCGAAAGGCCGTCAAATTCAGACGGCGCAGGTCGAGGCCGCCATGGATACCTAGATGCAGCTGCACCGCACCGGCTGGTTTCAACCTTGAGGTTGCGTCCGCGATGCGGCGAAAGCCTTCGGATATTTCAGGCAGATAGGCGAGCCCTGCCGGCGTCAGGATAAGCTGCTTGTGCAGCCGCTCGAACAGGATCACGCCGAGGCGGGCTTCCAGCGCTTTGACCTGATGTCCGATGGCGGCAGGCGTCACATGCAACTCGTGCGCGGCCAGTTTGAAGCTGAGATGCCGGGCGGCGGCTTCGAAGGCGCGCAGAGCGTTGAGAGGCGGAAGGGCGTGGGTCATCGCCTCGCATGATGACACTGTGCGGCTACGATCTTGCAATAGATTTTCTACGGTAGAACCGCAGGAACTCTGCTTTGCGTCGAATCCGGGGGGCTCGTTAATCTCGACTCTTCCGATTTGGAGAGTCCGAGTGCCGACCTTCGTTCCTGACTCTGCCGCCGCTTGGCGCAGGCTTCTGATCATCCTTGCCATCGCCACGATCGGCAGTGTCGGCCAATGGTCCGTCGTCATCGTGATGACGCAGGCGCAGGCTCAATTTGAAAGCACGCGCAGCGCAATTTCCCTTGCCTACACCTCAACGACTCTCGGTTTCGCGCTTGGCGGCGTCCTGACCGGTCGGCTCACCGATCGACTCGGCATCGTGCCGGCCATGGCGTCCGGAATCCTGTTCCTGCTGATCGGCAATATCGCCGCCGGATATTCATCAGAACTCAGGCAGTTCATTGCCGCGCAATTCATGATCGGGCTTGGTGCATCTTCGACCTTCGCTCCCATGATGAGCGAAGCATCACACTGGTTCGTGCGTCGACGTGGTCTGGCCGTTGGCATCGCCGGCAGCGGGTACTATCTCTCGGGTGCTATCTGGCCTGCCGTGATTCAGAAGGGAATGACCGACTTTGGCTGGCAGACCACTCTCATTCGGATCGGTCTTTTCAGCGCGGCAGTCATGGCGGTCCTCGTGCTTATGCTGCGCTTGAGCATCGGTCGTTCGAACACTTGCGTGATTGCCACGGAAAGCCGTCCGCAGCTCGATCTCAATCTCAGTCCGAATGTCCTGACGGCCGTCCTGTGTGTTGCCAGCTTCTGCTGTTGTATGGCGATGTCGATCCCGCAGGTCCATATCGTCGCCTATTGCGGCGATCTTGGCTATGGCATTACCGTTGGAGCCGAAATGCTGTCGTTGATGCTTGCTTGCGGCGTCATCAGCCGGATCGGGTCCGGCTTCCTCTCCGACAGGATCGGAGGGCTCGCCACTCTGCTAACCGGATCGGCCGCGCAAGCCTTGGCGCTCCTGATGTACACATACGTCGATGGCCTGACCTCGCTCTATATAGTCTCTGCCTTATTCGGTCTGTTTCAGGGCGGGATCGTATCGAGCTACGCCATCATCGTGCGTGAAACCATGCCCGCGAAACAGGCCGCGACCCGCGTCGGTATTGTCGTCATGGTATCGCTGTTGGGCATGTCGGCCGGCGGATGGATGGCAGGCGTCATCTTCGACATGACCGCATCCTACCGGATGGCTTTCCTGAATGGCATTGCCTGGAATGCCCTGAACATTCTCATTGTCCTGACACTGCTGTCACGGCGTGGCCGGGTTCTGAAGACTAACTGCAGGCGACTTTCTTCACCGTGTGGTTGGTGACGAAGCCGTAGCCGCAGGTGTCGCAGGTCCAGAGATAGCTCACCATGTTGTCGGCAAGGAATGCGGACGACTCTGCGGCGATCATGCTGTCGGCGCAGACGGGGCAGGTGCGGAGATCGGGGCCGCGTGCCGGCATACGCGAAGCGTTCTGGTGGGGCGTCGTGGTCGTGTGGATTTCAGCAGCGGCTGGCATCGTGACCTCCTTCACCATCTCAGTTGACCCGTGAACAGCTTATCCCTGATTGGCTGAACCAAAACCGATTTGTTTGACCCTGGCGCAACACAAATGCGTTGATCTGGTGATATTCCAATTGTGTTTTTGCGATGCGGCGACGGCTCAAGTTGTGCGTTGCAAAGCGATGCGGGACGCCGTGCTGAAATTCTATAGCAGATGAATCTGCATGTTTTGTTACTGGCCGGATGAGCGGATGCGATGAACGCATGCGAACCGCAGCCGGCCGGCGCGAGCGGCTGGCAATTATGCCGACCTTGCCGTAGCTCTGGGCGTGCTTCACGCTTGCAAGGATTCTCCGTCATGGCTCAGTCACCCCGCCGCCCCAAAGATGCCCGCAGCGAAGCGGAGGCTGCTTTCAAGAAAGCAACGGCGCCCGTTGTCGAAGGGCCGGTGTCGAAGCCGGCTATTCCCGGTGTCCGTGAGCTGGTGTCGCTGCGGATCGATCAGGATGTGCTGGAATATTTCCAGGAAGGCGGCCCCGGCTGGCAGGACCGAATCAACGACGCCTTACGCAAGGCGGCGGGCAAATAGGCGCGGCTGCGTATCGATCCGTGGTGCGTGGATGTGTCGAGCGTCTTCGCGAAACCCATCACGGCCGGCCGATGGCCATCGGCCCCG
>Ga0153956_1000226_pt1 | contig 69784 bp, 61 predicted proteins | sample TSFL040MetaG_FD_104704 | JGI IMG/M metagenome (GOLD analysis project Ga0153956, IMG submission 104704) | Attine ant fungus gardens microbial communities from Florida, USA - TSFL040 MetaG | ecosystem: Host-associated > Fungi > Mycelium > Unclassified | place: USA: Florida, Wekiwa Springs...
GCCGGCAAGCGCCATGATGCGGAAAAAGAGGATATAGCCGAAGGCGGTGGAGAGCAGCGCGAGCGCGAGAATGGCGGCGATCGAGTCCAGCGGCGGCACGGCAAGCCCCCATGGCCGGTCGACGAGGAGGGAGACCGGGAGGATCAGCGTCGAGGAGCAGGTGAGCTGTGCCGCGGCGATCGAAGGCGCCGGAATGCCCTTGAAGCGCTTGCCGTAGATGGCGGCGAAGCCGTAGGAGACGGCGGCGAGGATCGGCAACACCATCGCCCAGAGCGGCGCACCGTTTTGCGACATGGCGCCCGGCCCGACGAGGACGGCGGTGCCGATCAAGCCGACGACACAGCCGAGCAGCTTGGCCGGCGTCAGCCGCTCGTCGGTGGTGAGGTAGTTGCCGACGATGACGGTGAAGATCGGCGTCGTGGCGTTCAACACGGCGGCGAGGCCCGCGCCGATTTCCGTCTCGCCGAGGAAGATCAGCGTGTGGGGAAGCGCGTTGTTGATGAGGCCGAGCAGCAGAAACTCGCGCCAGCGGGCGCGTAGCGCCTGGTAGAGCCCGAAGCGGCCGGCGATATAGATGTGGAGCGCGAGCGCCGCGAGCGACAGGCGCAGGAACACGAGCGTCACCGGCGGCACGTCCTTAACGGCGATGCGGGCGAAGAAGAACGACCCGCCCCAGATCAGGCCGAGCAGAAGCAGCAGCCCCCAGGTCAGCGCGTTCATGCTGTTTTCGGATTTCATCGAATCTCTCACCGTTTTCGTGACAGTCGCACAGCGGCGCGAGAAGGCCACCCGAAAATCGACGGAAGGCGCATGCGCGCGTGAGCATGCCCATATTTCGACGGCGCCGAGTTGCGAGGATTGCCGATTTCGGATAGGAATCGGGCCATGGGGCCGTAGCTCAGCTGGGAGAGCGCCGCAATCGCACTGCGGAGGTCGGCGGTTCGATCCCGCTCGGCTCCACCAACCTTGCACCGCAATGCAAGAACCTTCGTTACGATCTGGTTCTTACCATCGCTCATCGGCTTTCTGCCTTCGTGCCTTGCGGCCGGAATATTTGTTCAAAGAACGTCTTGTCGGACAGGCGGCGAAGCAGCGCGCCGACCGCCGCTGTTGCCGCTATGGCGAAAGCGAGTCGCCCGGCAAGGACGCCGTAAACGTCGGCGCCAAGCGAGACCACGATCAGGGTGTCCTCGATCACGCTGTGCGCAAAACCCATGAACGCACATGACAGGAAGATCTGCCGCGGCGATATCGCGTCCGATCGCGCCTCGCGGATCAGAAGGCCGCCGCCGTAGGAAATCCCCAGGAACAATCCGACCGCCGTCAGATGTCCTGCCTCGCCCCGGATGCCGGCAAGCCGCAAGGGGGGGCAAGGGCGTCATCATCAATTTCAGGAGGCCCGTCACCTTGAGGATTTCGAGGCCCCAGGACAGGATGAAGAGGATGACGAGCATGGAAATCATCGTCTCCCCAAGGCCGCGGACGTATTCCAGCCAATCGGGCGTGGCGCTCATCGGAATCCAGGCCGGATCGACCTGAGCCGATAGCCAGCCTGTCGCCAGCAGAATGTGATGCAGCAGAAAAGCGTAGAGCAGGCCTCCGGCAGTGCGCAGCGTCGTCGTCATCACCATGCTTGGGCCAGCTTTCTGAATGATCTTCTGCTCGATCGGCAGACCGTGTGCGAACAGGATAAGCGAGGAGAAAACCGTGATATCCGCGACGGTGAGCGAGGATGGCGGGACGAGTGTGAAAATGAGCGGGACGGCGCCCCATATGCCGACGAGCATGCCGGTCAGCCAGGCCAGACCCAGCTCAGGAGGTAAGCCAACCAGGTTCATGACGGGTGCAAAGGCAGGACCTATCGCCTTGATTACCCCCATCCTGGATAACAGTTCCGTCAAGATCGTTATCGGGACCGTGATCCGAACGAGCACCCAATAAATTTCCAGTGTTTCCCGCGTCTTCAGCAGGACAGGCATCAAAAACGGCATCAGAGACTCCTCCATAGGATGCCTCCATCTGCTAGCCCGAGCCGTTTCGCATTTTCGGTCAAAGATTGCAATTTTATGCAATTTTATTGCAAACGTATTATTGCCGACTATGCTGCCCGCATGGATCGGATCGACCGGAAACTTCTGAACCTGATGCAGCGCGATGCATCGCGCACGAATGTCGAAATGGCCGACGAGGTGGGCCTTTCTCCCTCCAGTTGTCTGCGCCGTGTGCAGCGCCTGCACAAATCGGGCGTGATCGACCGCATCGTCGCGATCCTTAATCCGAGCAAGGCCGGACGGGTGATCAAGGCGCTGGTGACGGTCGAGCTGAAGCTGCACGGCGAGCAGCATATGCGACGTTTTCTGGCTATCGCGGCGGCGGAAGAGGCCGTCGCACAAGCCTATGCGGTCACCGGCGCGACGGACGTCGTTTTGATGCTGCGTTTGCGCGATATGGAAGAATTCGATGCCCTCAGCGACAGGCTATTTCGCGATCAGACCAATGTCGCCCGGTTCGTCACGATGATCATCATTCGGACGGCGAAAGATGAAACGGCAATCCGACTTTGATCGCGCCATTGCCGCAGCTCCCTGAAAGGAGACGAGATCATGCCCAAGTTCATCACGATCGGATATGGGGACCGAGCCGGTTACGACCGCACGCCCCGTCCCGTCAGGGACGCCGCCCATGCCGAGGATGCGAAACTTCGCTCCGAGGGTGCTGTGATCGGGATTGCCGGCGCGCCGGTGCAGGTCCGCAATCCGGAAGCGCGCGGCACGGAAACCCGTGAGGGACCATTCATGTCGTCCGCCCTGCCGGTCGCCGGCTTCGCCATTATCGAAGCCGCCGACCTGGCCGACGCTATAGAAAAGGTGTCGCAGGTGCCCTGTGCGGTGGCGCACGGCGTGGTGGAAGTTTGGCCGTTGCGAGAAACGCCGTGATCTGAACAGTAGCTTGTTAAGCTATTGTTCTTGTTGCCTCAAAGCTGGTTAAGCAGCGCCGGCGTTGCCCAGCCGTCGGCGGGGAGGCCGAGGCGTTGCTGTTCTTTCTGGATCGCGACGCGGGTGCCGGAGCCGAGGATGCCGTCGACCTTGCCGACGTCGTAGCCGTGGGCCTGCAGCTTGGTCTGCAGCGTCCGCATTTCGGCGTCGCTCAGGCCCTGCTCGGGCTGGCCCTTGAGGTAGGTCGGGGCGCCGGAGAGCCGCGTGGCGAAATAGGCGGCGGAGGTCGTGTAGATGAACGACTTGTTCCACTCGAGATAGATACCGAAGTTCGGGTAGGTGAGGAAGGCCGGTCCCATGCGGCCCTGCGGCAGGATGAGGGCCGCGTTGAGCGAGCCGAAGGCGGTGTTGCCGTCGCGCGGCTTGACGCCGAGGCTGAACCAGTCGCCGGCGGTCATGTCGCCGCCGATGCCGGACTTTTCGTAGGGCAGGTTTTCCGGCAGCGACACTTCCTGAATCCAGGGCTGGCCGCGCTCGAAGCCGAGATGCTGGATGAAGTTGGCCGTGGTCAGGATGACGTCGGGCGCGCTTTCCTTGAGGCGCACATGCCCGTCGCCGTCGCCGTCGATGCCGTAGGCGACGATGTCCTTCGGCAGCATCTGCGTCTGGCCGATTTCGCCGGCCCATGCGCCGGTGTTGACGGCCGGATCGACGTCGCCGTGCTCGGCCATCTTGATGAGGGCGATCAGCTGCGGGCGGAAGAGTTCCGGCCGGCGGCAGTCATGCGAGAGCGTCACCAGCGCGTTGCGGGTGTTGAAATCGCCCTGGACGGCGCCGAAATCCGTCTCCATCGCCCAGAAGGCGGTGATGACGCCCGGCGGCACGCCGAAATCCTGCTCGGCCTTGGCGAAGACGTCGGCATATTGCTTCATCTTCTGGCGGCCGATGTCGAGCCGCGCCTGGCTGACGGTGCGCTGCGAGAACTCCAGGAAGGTCTGCTTGAAGACGCCCTGCGCGCGGTCGCGCGACAGCACCTTTGGGTCGATCTGCGCGCCCGAAAGAACCTTCTCGGCCGCTTCTGCGCCGGCGCCGGCTGCGATCGCCTCGGCCTTGACGCCGGCGAGGAACTCGCCGAGATCGCCGCCGCAGGCCGCCTGCGGAGCGGGGGCCGGCTCCTGTGCCGCGGCCACGCCCGTCAGGGCGGTGGCAAAGAACAGCGCAAGTGCAGTGCGGCGGGCGGTGAAGCAATTCATGGAGCAAGCCTCTTTGCGGAAAGTCATGGGCAGGCTTTCCCAAAAGATTGCGACGGAAGCAAGGGATAAAATCCCGTGAGGTTCAGGAATTGCCCTTTCTGTCGGCGGCTGCGACCCAATTGTGCCAATTCTCCTCGGAACCGGCGAAAACATTGATGTCGGTCGGTCCCTTGATGCCGGGAATGACGCCCGTCGAGGTATATTGCCAGAAGGCCCAGCGGCGGTCGCTATAGGTCGCTTCCGGATGCTTGGCGACGGAGCGGACCCAGAAATGATAGTCCTGGAAATAGCCCGCGAGGTTGTCGCGGTGGAAATCGACGGACGTATAGATGATCGGCCGCTTGCCGTAATAGGCTTCCAGCCGGTCCATGAAGCGCTGCAGCGAGGCGCGCACGGTGGCCGGATCGGGACGCGTGCGGCAGGTGGGCGAGGCGCCGTTCCACTCGACGTCGAGCACCGGCGGCAGCTTCATCGCCTCCTTCGGCACGTTGGCGATGAACCAGTTGGCCTGCTCGTCGGCGGTCGAACAGAAATAGTAGAAGTGATAGGGCGCGTGCGGAATGCCGGCGGCGCGCGCTTCCTGCCAGTATTCGCTGAAGCGCGGATCGACGACGTCCTTGCCCTCGGTCGCCTTGATGAAGACGAAGGCGACGCCGGAGCCGCGCACCTTGGCCCAGTCGATATCGCCCTGCCATTTCGAGATGTCGATGCCGTGGACGGGGCGCATTTCGGGGCGGTTCGCTCCGAAGTCCTGCGGCTTGGTGTCGTGGAAGCGGCGCGTCGGCTTGACCGAGGCGGTCGACAGGGCATCATAGCCCGCGGTGCAACTGCTGAGAATGAGGGCGAGCGGCAGGAAGCTCAACAAAAGCCGGCGCATGGACGTCCCGTGATGGCGAGAGTGATCTGGCTGCCCCAATGTTCGCGTCCGCGATAGATTTGTCCCCGGTACTCCCAAAGAGGCGTAACCTCTTTTTCACCATATCAACGTAAAAAATGCGTTAGCTTCAAGCGAAATATTACCGGTCCGTCATAATGACCGCGCGCCAGGCGTAGCCGCGGCAGATATCTTCGACGACGAGCCGGCCGCCACAGCGCTGCGCGGCCGAGGCCAGCACCGCCTTGAGGTCGGCGCGGGGCGTGACGTGGAACTTTCCGAGCCATGCCTGCAGCAGGCTGCGGAACCAGCGCGGCAGGCCGTCCTGCTGGCCGAAATCGACGATATGCAGCTCGCCGCCGGGGGCAAGCGCGTCGAGCGCGGTATCCACCGCGCGCTGCCAGTCGGGGATCATCGACAGGGCGTAGGAAATCATGATCCGGTCGAAACCGGCGGTACCGAAGGCGTCCGGCGAGAAATCCGTGGCGTCGCCGAGGAGGAAGACCGGTGCCGGCGCAAGGCCGCGGAAATTGCCGGCGGCCGAAAGCAGCATTTCCTGCGAGATGTCGAGGCCGTAAAGCCGCGCCTGGGGGTAGGTGCGGCGGGCGAGCAGCAGATTGCGACCGGTTCCGCAGCCGACTTCCAGCAGGGAGCCGCCGAAGGGCACGCCGAGCTGGCGGATCGTGCTGTCGCGGCCGAGCAGGTAGTATTTGCGGGTCAGGTCGTAGATATGCCGCTGGTAGCGGTACATGCCGTCCATCAGGCCGGCATGGGCAGCGCCTTCGCCGTGAAGTTCCGCCTCGGCCCCGCTCACGCCGCTTTCCCGTAGATGTGGAAGCCGCCGTAGATGGCCGACCGGTCGCGGGCGTTGAGCGCCGGCGAGCGCGCCTCGTCATAGCGCCACTGCTCGGCAAGCGCCGACGACAGGCGGCCTTCGATGATGCTCTTTTCGGCCGCCGTGCGGAAGATCACGCGGGCGCCGTCGCGGGCGGTGCGGGTAAGCTCGGCCCAGAGGTCGTTCAGCTGCTCGTCGGTCATCCAGTCCTGCGCGTCGAGGAGGACGTAGCGGTCCATCGAGGCGGCCGGGCGGGAGGCGAGCAGCTCGGTGAAGCTTGCATGGTGAACGGTGACGCGCTCGGCATTGTCGCGGATCGCGTCGTAGTGCTCGGCCCTCAGATAGGTCGGCAGCGGTCCCTGGCCGGCGTCGGCATAGCGCCGCGCGAAGGCCTGCCAGGCGAAATAGTTTTCCTGCAGCGGGAAGTGGCAGGTGAGCTTTTCCAGCCGCTGGCGGAGCACGTGGGCGATGGAATCGCCGCCGGCGAGGCTCGCCAGCTCGTCATATTGCTGCGGCGGAATGCCGAGGCCGAAGAGCGAGCTTTTGCGCGACAGCAGCCAGCGCACCATCGGCCGGTCGAAGATCGGCGCGATCTCCTCGTCGAAGAAGCGCCGCTGTTCGCGCAGGGTGCGCGCTTCGGTGATCTTGCCGAGGCGGACGCCGTGCAGGCGGGCGAGCAGGTGGGCGGCGCCGATGAAGCGGCCGAGCAGGCCGGTTTCGTAGATGTTGCGGTTGAAGACCGTGATGCGCCGGCGGCCGTAGAGGTCGCGGCCGTTCCAGTAGGCGGCGGTCGCTTCGTCAAGCTGCGGGGCGATGAACTGATCGTAGGCAGCAGCGTTGCTTGCCGTCTTCGGCGTGGCGAAGAAGCGCACGAGGTCGGCGTGGCCCGGCAGCAGGCGGAAGGCCGCCAGCTTCAGCCGGTTGAGCGCGATGTGATGCGGGTTGAGGTCGACGACGTCGATGGAGGCCGGGCTGCGGGAGAGATAGGCCAGCATGTTGCAGCCGCCGGAGCCGATGGTGACGATCCGGTGATGCGGCTCAAGCTCCATGGCTTCCATGTCTACATCGGGATCTTCCCAGATCTGCGGGTAGACGAGACCCGAAAAGAGCAGGCCGAAGAGCCGCTCGGAAAGGCCGTCCTTCGACAGGGCCTTGTGCTGCAGGAGGGCGTCTTTGAGCTTCCGGTTCTTGCGGAAGCCGGCGTCCGGTGCAAATTCCGTCATCTGATTCCTGGCCGTTCTGTCGCGTTGAGGGCGTTTACCCTGCCACTGATACAGTTTGATGACGCGGGGCGTGCCGGCGGTGGACAAGCGCGGGCGGGCCGCACCTTCTTTTCTTGGGGGGCCGCTCTTTCCCGCCGCGCGCTTTCCTGCTTCTGTCTGAACAGTCGGAGGAGAATGGATGCGACTGTGGAAGAAGCTCGCGGCTACGGCGGCCGCGCTCGTGCTGGCCGTCGTCGGGGGAGGGGCGCTATGGCTTGCCGCCACGCCGCCGGACCTGCTGCGGGTCGGCGACGGCTATGCGGCGAAGATCGTCTGTTCGAACACGTTCCTTGCCGGCCGCGATCCGGAGGCGGTGTTGTCCGCGGACGTGCAGGCGCCGGGCAATCCGCTGCTGAGGCTGGTGCGCGTAGAGGTCGATCGCGGCAAGGGGCTGGTTACAGCGCGTATCCTCGGGCTTTTCGCGGCGAACTACGCGCTTTACCGGCCGGGTCTCGGTTGTACGTCCGTGCCGGATGGCAGGCTCGATGCCGTGCAGGCGGTGACCGTGCCGGCGGCGGAGCCGGTTGCCGATCGCGGCGCGCTCTGGCCGTCGGGCGAGTGGGTCGCGGCGGCGGGCGATGGCCGCCTTTCGTCGTTGCTGGCGGATGCCGATCTCGGCGGGCCGGGCATGCGGGCGATCGTCGCCGTCAAGGACGGGCGCATCGTCGCGGAAGCCTATGGCGACGGCTTCGACAAGGACACGCCGCTTGTCGGCTGGTCGATGACGAAGACCGTCACGGCCACGATCATCGGCCGGCTGATGCTGGAGGGGCGGCTTGCCTTCGACGACAGCGACCTTCTGCCGCAATGGCACGGCGACGGGCGGGCGCAGGTCCGCCTCGGCGATCTGCTCGCCATGGAGAGCGGCCTTGCCTTCAACGAGGATTACGGCGCCATCTCCGATGTGACACGCATGCTCTATCTCACGCCGGACATGGCGGCGATGGCGGAGAGCGCGCCGCAGGCAGCACCACCCGGCACGACGTTCCACTATTCGACCGGCACGGCGCTGGTGCTCTCGCGGCTCTGGATGGACCGGTTCGCGGACCCGAAGGAGGCGACGGCCTATCCGCGCGCCGCACTGTTCAACCCGCTCGGCATGTCGAGCGCGACCTTCGAAGTCGACGAGCACGGCACCTTCGTCGGCGGCTCCTATCTCTATGCCACCGCCCGCGATTGGGCGCGCCTCGGGCAATTCCTGCTTCAGGACGGCGTCTGGAACGGCCGACGCCTTCTGCCGGAAGGCTTCGTCACCGCCATGCGCACGCCGACCAAGGCATCGGACGGCGCCTATACCCGCGTCCAGGCCTGGATTCGCGGCCCGAACGGAACGGTCGGCGAGGCGGGCGTGCCGGCGGATGCCTTCTGGCTGGAGGGCCATGACGGGCAAACGATCACCATCGTTCCCTCGGCCAACCTCGTGCTCGTCCGTCTCGGGCTTACGCCGTCATGGCTCGGCTATCGGCCGCAGGGGCTTTTGGAGAAGGTGCTGGAAGCGATGGCTGTGCCGCAGGCGGCCGCAAAGTAGGGGGCTTCTCGCAGCCCTCTTTCTTTTTTGTCCTGCCCACGCAACTTTCGTCATGCTCGGGCTTGTCCCGAGCATCTACAAACGTTTGATCTTGGTGAGACGTGGGCAGATCCTCGGGACAAGCCCGAGGATGACGCCGTGTGATGAAGGATGACGTTAAATCCCAAGCGCGCAGGGCTTCCGGCCCCCCGCGGCTAATCAGTAATCGCCGTTCGCGACGTCGTTCATGCCCTTGCGCTTGGCCTCGTAGTAGTAGCCGCGCGCGTAAAGGGCGACGGCGTCGTCCTGTTTGCTGTCGGCCACCATCCACGCGCCGCGCAGGTATTTGGCGGCGTATTTGATGTTGGTTTCGGCGTCGAGGAGGCCGGCGGGCTTGCCCTCGTATCCCATGGATTTCGCCGTGTTGTACTTGATCTGCATCAGGCCGAAATAGCCGCTCGAATTGTAGGCCTTCGGATTATAGCGGCTCTCGCGGTGCACGACGCGGTGGATAAGTTCTGCCGGCACCTGATACATCTTGGCGTACTTGTCGATCAGCTTGGAGATGTAGGTCTTTTCGGCCGGCGAGACGTTCGAGGCATCGTTGTCGTATTCGAGCACAGCGGGCACGACGGTCGGGCCGGAGGTGTCGAAATTGAAGTCGTATTGCGGCTTCGTCGCGTAGGCGAGTTGCGGCACGGGCGAGGCCAGAGCCACTTCGGTCGCCTGGAAGGCCGGTCCCTCGCTCGGGCGCGGCGTCGGAATGACGGACTGGATGGCGACCATTTCCGGCGTCAGCGGGATCGGCGATTCTTCGCCGTCTGTGGAGGCCATGAGCGGGCGCATCGCCGCCTCTTCGCCGGGACGCGACGGGTTCGGCATCGGAATGGCGACCACGCTCGGAACGACGGGCTCGGCATAGGCGGCGGCAGCCGTCTGCTCGGCGCCGGGCGTGCCGGTGGCCGCGGCGATCGCGGCCTGGCCCTGGTTCGGCGCCTGCGTCCCGCCGGCGGCGGGCTGGCCCATGCGCTGGTTGAGCGCGGCGGCTTCAGTGGTCTGTGTCTGGTCCGTGACGCCGGGAACCGACTGGAGGCGTCCCGTCTTGGCGAGGGCCGCCTGATCGCCTGAGGCGGCGGCCGGGGTCGTCGCGGCAAGCTGTGTCGCGGCCGGCGCGGTTACGCCCGGAACGGTGGTCGTGGCGACGCCGTTCGCTTCGGTCGGCTGCGCGGCGGCAGCCTGAACCGGGGTTTGTGCGGGCGAAAGGCTCGCCTGGCCATGCTGCTCCGTGCTTGCGCAACCGGACAGCACGCCGCACAGGATTGCCGACGCGGCAACGCTGTGTTTCAGGCCGGAAAATCCTGTCCCTACCATTCCCTCAACTTTCAAAAGGCAGCCCCTCTGCGATGCAAATCAGTCACAGGAAAACTAAATTAATGAATTTTCCTTAACCTATTCGTCCCGGTGCCGCAAGCGCGGACGGCATTTTGAGCGTTTCGCAGTCCGCGTCAGGCCGCCATCCGGCGGTATCCGGCGGTCACCGCGCCGGCCGCGATCAGCAGCGTTCCGCCGGTCCGGTTGACTGTGCGTTGCACGCTTGCCTTGCGGATAAAGCCGCGCGCCATGTCGGCGATGAAGACGTAAACGAGGGCATTGATCGCGGCGAGCGTCAGGAATGTCGCTTCCAGAATAAGGGTTTGCGGCAGGAAGGGCCTGTTCGGATCGAGGAACTGCGGCACGAAGGCGATGAAGAAGACGATGCTCTTCGGGTTCAGCGCCGTTACAAGATATGCGTGCAGCATGATCCTCAGCGGCTTTTCTTCCGGAAGATTGTCGTTGTCGCCCATCGGGCCGGTCACGATCGGCGCGCGCCAGAGCTTGATGCCGAGGAACATCAGATAGGCCGCGCCGATGAGCTTCAGCGCGGTGAACAGTTCCGAGGAGGTGGCAAGCAGCGCGCCGAGGCCGGCGAGCGAGGCCGTCATCGCGGTGAAATCGCCGAGCGTCACGCCGGTCACCGTCGCCAGCGCCGTCTTCCGGCCATGGCCGAGCGCATAGGAAATGACGAGAAGAATCGTCGGGCCGGGGATGGCGAGCATGATCGCGGACGCGGCCGCGAAGGCGAGCCAGGTTTCGATGGACATGAAATCCTCCCAATCCAGCGGCGGAGCCGTGATGCCGGCCGGCGCATCCCGCAAGCGAACCGCAAGGTGATGTACCGGTCAGCAAAGACAGCTTCCACGCTGCCCGTCAATCACGCGGCCTGAAATTTCTGGCCGATATGATCCATCACCTCGCCGAACCATTCGGCCGACATGTCGAACCGCTTGCCGCCCTTGATGCGCGGGAATTCGATGGTCCGAAGCTTGTTCTTCTGCGCCTCGTCGTGGCCGGTGACGCCGGAGACCTTGTTGAGGGCGCTTTCGACGGCAAGGTCGACCATGCCCTGGATCAGGCGGAGGTCGTCGCCGTTGGCGGGGGCGGAGCGCGCATAGTAGCCGGATTTCTGCACCATCGAGCGCTCGGCGTTGAGGAGGGCGGCGAACTGCTTCTGGAACCAGCTGCCGACATTGATCGTATCGATCTTCACATGGCCGAAGGCATCGCGCTTGACGCTCTCACCGGCGGCTTCACGCTCGGCGACGATGGCGTCGAGGCAGGCGCCTTCCGATACGAAGAGGGTGACGTAGCCGGTCTTTTCCATGACCTCGCGCAGCCGCTCGGCCTCGCTCTGGGCGTCGAAGGCCATCTCGGGGAGATAAAGGCCGTCGATCTTCTTCATGCCGGCATTCATCATGAAGCCTTCGACATATTCATTGGCGTTGGTCTTCTGGATATAGGCGCGGGCGGTCGCCGCCGTCAGCCAGCCGCAATGGCGGCCCATCACTTCATGGATGACCAGCGTGCGCGGAGCGGCCGTCTGTTCGTTGCTGACATTGTCGAAGAAGCTGGCGCCGTATTCGGCCGCCGTCCAGGCGCCGAGCGACTGGCGGATCGGCACGACGTCGTTGTCGACCGTCTTCGGCAGGCCGACGACGGTGAGGTCGTAGCCGTTGGCGCCGAGATAGGCGGCAAGGTCGGCCGCCGTCGTGTTGGTGTCGTCGCCGCCGATGGTGTGCAGGATCGTCACGCCGTCCGAGGCCAGCCGTTCGGCGGCGACGCGCAGCGGGTTTTCGCCGTCCTTCACCAGGCCGCGCTTGACGCAATCGGCGGCGTTGGTGAGCTTGACGCGGCTGTTGCCGATCGGCGAGCCGCCGTAGCGGTGCAGGAGGTGGGCGCGCTCGCGCATGGAGGCGGTGATGGCGATGCGGTCGCCGAGCAGCACGCCCTGATAGCCGGAGCGGTAGGCGACAAGCTCGATATCGGGGGCGACGTCGGTGTAGCGCTGGATCAGTCCGCCGACGGCCGAGGAGAGGCAGGGCGCCAGTCCGCCGGCGGTGAGCATTGCGACTTTCTGTTTGGCCATAGGTCCTCCTCGCGGGCGCTTGACGCCAGCCATTCGTTTCTCTGCGAATGGATGCGACAGGGAAGAGAGTCTGTAAAGTAAAGAATTTATCAATCCGCGCTTTACCCCGGCCGCCGTCGCGGCGGCGGCGACCGTTCCGCAAACGCGAAAACTGTTTTCGCGCGTGCGACCAATGGACGGGTTGCAAAGCCGGGCGTTATTTGGTCAAGGTGTTCGGCATCAGGAGAGTGACTGTGGCCTCTATGTCCTTTTGGGAAAAACTGCTGAACGCCATCGCCGACACGGCCGGCAACGCGCTGGGTTCCGTCATCGAGGCGATCCGCACGGTGTTCGAAGGCGACCCCGAAACACGCCGCAAGGTGGCCTTTTCCGTCGCCATCATCGCGCTTTCGGCCAAGATGGCGAAGGCGGACGGCGTCGTCACCGAAAAGGAGGTCGAGGCTTTTCGCGAAATCTTCGAGTTTCCGCCGGATCAGGCGAAGAACGTCGCGCGTCTCTATAATCTCGCGCGCCAGGACGTAGCCGGCTACGAGGCCTATGCGGAGCGGCTTTCGGCGCTCTGCGTCACCTGCGCCAAGAATTGCCCGATCCTGGAAGACGTGCTCGACGGCCTGTTCCACATCGCCAAGGCCGACGGGCTGATCCATGAGAAGGAAATGGCGTTCCTCGAGCGCATCGCCGACATCTTCAAGATGAGCCGCGAGCGCTTCGAGCAGATCATGGCCCGCCACGTCTCCGTCCATGGCCGCGATCCCTACAAGGTGCTCGGCGTCTCGCCGAGCGACGATTTCCCGACCATCCGCCGCCGCTATCACGGCCTGGTGCGCGAGCATCATCCCGATCGGGTTTTCGCAAGCGGCCTGCCGCAGGAGTTCCAGGTCATCGCCCATGAGCGCATGGCGGCGCTGAACGCGGCCTATGCCGAAATCGAGAAAGAACGCCGCGCCGCATGACCGCATTCAAGGCCGACTATGCCGGCGCCGCCGTCCGGCCGTCTCCCAATCACGGGGAGAGGGCGGGCGGGCGCAAGCCCGACATGCTGCTTCTCCATTATACCGGCATGGGCACCGCGGATGGCGCGCTCGACTGGCTCTGCCGGGAGGAAAGCCAGGTCTCCAGCCATTACTTCGTGCATGAGGACGGCAGGGTGGTGCAGCTCGTCGCCGAGGAGCGCCGCGCCTGGCATGCGGGCAAGAGCAGCTGGGGCGGCGAGGCCGACGTCAACTCCATGTCGATCGGTATCGAGATCGCCAACGAGGGCCATCCCGGCGGCCTGCCGCACTTCCCGAAGGCACAGATCGAGGCCGTCATCGAACTGTGTCGCGATTGCGGCGAGCGCTGGGCCATCGCGCCCGAACGCGTGCTCGGGCACTCCGATGTGGCGCCGGTCCGCAAGGTCGATCCGGGCGAGCGATTCCCCTGGGAAAGGCTGCATGCGGCCGGAATCGGCCACTGGGTACAACCCGCGCCGATCGCCGGCGGCCGCTTCTTCCAGCGCGGCGATTCCGGCCAGCCGGTCGAGGCGCTGCAATCCATGCTCTCGCTCTACGGCTATGCGGTCGAAATCAATGGGGAATTTTCGGCCGAGCTGGCGGGCGTCGTCGAGGCGTTCCAGCGGCATTTCCGGCAGGAGTGGGTGGACGGCATCGCCGACTTTTCGACCATCGACACGCTGCACCGGCTGCTGACCGCGCTGCCCCGTTTTTCGTGACATGGTTGCAGACCGATTCTTGATGCCTCAAGCGCTTTAAGCTTGAGAAATTCTTAACATTCTGCGCTGCCGCAGCATTTCCCTATTATTTCCCCATTGCGATGGTCTAACGGCCCCCGCTCAACGGCGGTCGCACAACCCCTGTTTGTTTGTTTCCGTGCGGCCGTGAATCAAAACAAACGGGGATCGTTGCGGTGCGTCGCGGATATTCCGGAGGCGATGCGCCGGGTTCGGCTGCGCGTTTTGCGGCTCTTCGCTCCCCCCGTCGGAGAAAAAGACTGCATGAAAAAACTGATTTTTGCGGCGGCGGCATGCGCAAGCGTGCTGCTGATGGGATACGATTGCGCTTCGGCCGGCGAGAAAGCCGAAAAGCGGCCCCTGAAAACCGCCACCCGGAGCGAGGGATACGCCGGGCCCAATCTCGCCGATATCGCCAGGAGCGGGGACGCCTCCGTCGACAAGACCAACCCTTACGCCAATCTGATTTCCAAATATGCGCTCGAGAACCACGTTCCGGTGGAACTGGCGACGGCGGTCGTGCAGATCGAAAGCAATTTCAATCCCAGGAAGCGCGGCAGCGCCGGCGAAATCGGCCTGATGCAGGTCAAGCCCGCCACCGCGCGGATGATGGGCTACAAGGGTTCCGTCAAGGCGCTCTACGATCCCGACACGAACATCCGCTTCGGCATGAAATATCTGGCGAAAGCGCAAGAACTCGGCGGCGGCGGCACCTGCGGCACCATCCTGAAATACAACGCCGGCCACGCTGCCACGCGCATGAACCCGATCTCGGAAAAATACTGCGGCAAGGTGCTGGCGCTGCTCGATTGAGAGGACGGCGGCTGGCGCATCGTTCGGCCGCCATGCTATCCCGTTCCGTCCGAAGGGGAGCGAAGCATGGCTGCTGATTTTCGATATATCGTCATAGGGCGAGGCATGATGGGGGCGGCGGCCGCCCGGCATCTGGCGCGGCAGGCCGATGGCGTTGCCGCGATCGGCCCCGACGAGCCCGAAAACCGCAAGACCCACGAAGGGGTCTTCGGCAGCCACTACGACGAGGGGCGCATCACGCGCACCATCGACCCCGATGCCGACTGGGCGCGGCTCGCAAACCGCTCGATTGCCCGTTACGCGGAGATCGAGCGGGAAAGCGGCATCGGCTTCTATATGCCGGCCGGCTGCCTCGTGGTCGGCCCGAAGCGCGGCGGCACGGACCGGTATATCGGCGATGTCGCCGAGGCAGCGGCGCGGCTCGGCGTCGAAACCTCGCTTCTGGACGATGGCGGCCTGAAGGCCCGCTTTCCGTTCTTCGCCTTCCCCGAAGGCAGCGAGGGCGTGCATGAGGCGAGAGGCGCGGGGCATATCAGCCCGCGCCGGCTGGTGAAGGCGCAGTCCCTGCTGGCCGAAAAGGCGGGGGCGCGCATCATCCGGCAGACGGTCGCCTCGGTGCGCGAGGAAAACGGCCTCGCGGTGGTGCGCACCGCCGAGGGGGACACCTTCACCGCCGAGAAGGCGCTGCTGGCCACCGGTGGTTTCTCCATTGCGCAGAATCTCTTAAGCGCGCCTCTTCAACTGAAGGTTCGCGGCCGGACCATCGCTTTCTTCGAAGTGAGCGAAGCCGATGCGGCCGCCCTTGCCGCCATGCCGTCGCTGATCGTCAAAAGCCCCGACGATGTGGACAGCATCTACATGCTGCCGCCGATCCGCTATCCCGACGGGCGCTTCTACGTGAAGATCGGCGGCGATCCGGACGATTTCGATCTGGAACGGGAAAGCGATGTCCGCGCCTGGTTCCGCACCGACGGCCGCGAACCGGTCGGCGCCCACCTCGCGCGGATCGTCGAAACGCTTCTCCCCGGCCTGAAGGCGCTGTCCTTCTCCACCGGCTCTTGCGTGACCTCCTATACGCCGACCAGCTACCCGATGATCGCCTACACCGCTTCGCCACAGATCGCGGTCGTGACCGGCGGCAACGGCATGGCCGCCAAAAGCTCCGACGAGATCGGCAGGCTGGGCGCGGAACTGCTTCTGCGGGGACGAATCAAGGACGACGCCTATATGACGGATTTTTTGGCTCATTTTCGCAATTGAGCCCGCATCGATGGCAGATGAAACCGGGCCTTGCGGTGCCGCTTGGAGGGCACCGGCCGGCTTTGGGTGAATGGAGGAAAACGCATGACCATGGATTTCAAATATATCGTCGTCGGGCGCGGCATGATGGGGGCGGCGGCGGCGCGGTATCTGGCGCTGGCGGAGGAGGGCGTTGCGGTGATCGGGCCGGACGAGCCGAAGGATCTGCGCACCCATGCCGGCGTCTTTGCCAGCCACTACGACGAGGCGCGGATCATCCGTACCTTCGACGACAACCTCATCTGGTCGACGTTCGCGGCGCGGTCGCTGGCGCGGTTTGCCGACATGGAGGCCGAAAGCGGGATCGTTTTCAGCAAGGCGGCCGGATGCCTCTTTGCCGGGCCGGCGCCGAAGGCGGGCGATACGAATTATCTGAGCCGGGCGCTCCGCGTCCGCGACCAGCTCGGCATCGATGTCGAGACGGTCGGCCCCGAGGCGATCGGCAGCCGCTTCCCGGAATTTGCCCTCGCGGGCGGGCTGACCGGTTACTATGAGCGTGCACATGCCGGCTATCTCAATCCGCGCGCGCTGGTGCGCGCGCAGACGAAGCTCGCCAAGGCCGCGGGTGCCGCCGTGATCGACGATACGGTCGTGGCGGTGCGCGATAATGGCGGTTCCGTCGAGGTCGAGACGGCGGGCGGCGGGCGCTATACCGCCGAGCGCGCGATCGTTGCCGCCGGTGGCTTCAGCAATTTCCACAATCTCCTGCCGCGCCCGGTCGACATGCGCGTGACGGCGCGAACCGTCGTCTTCTTCGAGCTTGGCGAACGGGAAAAGGCGATCTTCGGCGGCATGCCGTCGACGGCGGTCTTCGCGGAACGGGACGAGGACCTGGTCTATATCCTGCCGCCGGTCGTCTATCCCGATGGTAAGACCTATCTCAAGATCGGCGGCGACAGCGAGGCGCGGACCTTCGACAATCTCGCCGATATCGGCGCCTGGTTCCGCTCCGACGGCGATCCGGCCGAGCGCGAGCATCTGGTCGGGATCGCCCGGAAGATCATGCCCGGCCTTGCGGATTGCCCGATCTCCAGCGCGGCCTGCGTCGCCTCCTTCACGCGCACCACCTATCCCTATATCGGCTTTACCGACGCGCCGCGCATCGCGGTCTTGACCGGCGGCAATTTCGTCTCGGCCAAGTGCTCGGACGAACTCGGCCGCCTCGGCTCGGTGTTGTTGCGCGAGGGCGGTCTCGGGCCGGAGGATTTCGGCGCGGAACTGACGCCGCTCTTCGTGTAACTCTCGCACACGCACCATATTTCCTATGGCAATCGCATCGGCTCTCGGTTAAGGAGCCCATGCCAGTTGGCCGGGCAGCCGCGCTCCACCAATGCCGAAAGGCGGTGGGGGGAGGAAAGTCCGGGCTCCACGGAAACACGGTGCCGGATAACGTCCGGCGGGGGCGACCCCAGGGAAAGTGCCACAGAAAGCAAACCGCCCGCTTCATGCGGGTAAGGGTGAAAGGGTGGGGTAAGAGCCCACCGCGTCTCTGGCGACAGCGACGGCACGGTAAACCCCACCGGGAGCAAGACCGAATAGGGATGACGCGGGGCGCGCAAGCGCCCCAGCCCGTTTCCGGGCCGGTCATCCGGGTGGGTTGCACGAGGCGGCGCGCAAGCGTCGTCCCAGATGAATGGCTGCCACGTTCCGGCTTTGCCGGAGCCATACAGAACCCGGCTTACAGGCCAACTGGCGAATTATCCTTCGAGGGGTTGGAGCGGCTTTCTCAACCCGGCGCCATGGCGGGCGTCTGCCGCATGATCTCGTATTCGCCCTCAGTGATCACGCCGTCGTCGAGCAGCGTCCTGAGCTGCGCCAGGTTTTCGTCTTCCGGGACGATCGCGGGCTTGTCGCCGGCGTCCGCGCGCCGGGCGAAACTTCGTCTTTCCGGCAGGTCGGAGAGTGCCCAGCATAAAGAGATGACCCAGCCGAGCAGGGTAAATCCAAGCAGAAGATTGACGAGGAGGATGGTCCAGCGGCTCGGATGACCTCTGCGAAACGCCGTCAGCGCCGGCAGAGCGTAGGCCACAAGGCACGCCGCCGCGACGACCGCAGGCAGGAAGCTCGTGTCATCCGTCATTTGGCTACCGTCGCTCCGGTTGCGTTTCGACTGTTCCGGTTCACCGTATATCGCTGCGTTTGGCCGGCCGGATCGCTGCCGGCAATGGGGGAATGTGCCGCTTTCGTCCCCAGAAATCGCATGAATAGATTGAGATTGTATGATGAAAATCGACAACTGTCAGTGAACTTCTCGGACCTTGGCCGGCAGTCCTCGAAATTCGGCTCTTCCCCTTGTGCCACGGCACTTTTCCCCTTTGCGGCCGGGTTCGCCTTCACCATTCGTTAACCGCTTCGAGCCTATGGTTAAGAAACTGTTTTTGCGTGCATTTTCCTTGAGGTCTCCCGAGGCCGGGCGGATGAGGCCGAACAGTCGATTTTGCGAATGCCTCATGCCGCGATCGTCTTTCGGACGGTCGTATCCCATTGACGCCCATATGGTCCCATGTTATCCCATAACTGCACTGCCCGATGGCTCTTCGGAGCCCGTTCATCGCAAAGCTTGGAGCGCCTTCTTTCCGAAGGTGCCGGAAGGGCGCTCGCTCTTTCGGCTTGCGAAGCCGTGTCCGGCTGCGGCGGTGCTCGCGAGCGAATGACCATCGCTCGTCTGTCAAGGGAAACGGGTGTTCCGCGTCATGAGCCGCTTCCTTTCGAACGCGACCAACAGGATCGATGCCAAGGGCCGGGTCTCCGTTCCTGCGGCATTCCGTTCCGTGCTGGCCGAACGCGGCATCCGGGAACTCTATTGCTTCCAGGATTTCGTGTTTCCGGCGGTCAGTGTCGGTGGTGTGGATCTGCTCGATCGCTACGAGCGGCAGATCGCGGCGGAAGATCCGTTCTCGCTGGCTGCGAACCAGATGTCGCTCCTCGTTCACGGGGGCGGGGTCTTTTTGAAGCTCGATGCGGAGGGGCGGCTGATGCTCACGGATTTCATCCGCGACTTCACCGGCATCACGGACGAGGTGACCTTCGTCGGTCGGGCGGATCATTTTCAACTCTGGCGTCCGCAGGTCTTTCAGGCCGCGCAGGCGCAGGCACGAGGGGAGCGCAGGCTGGCGGGCGGGCGCTCGGAATAAGACGGGGAAACGGAATGGCGGCGAATTCTGGCGAAGGTGATACCGAAGCCGGTGGCGGACCTGTTCGCCACGTTCCGGTTCTTCTCCCGGAGGTGCTGGCGGCCTTGGCGCCGGCTCCGGGCAAGCGCATTCTCGACGGAACCTTCGGGGCGGGCGGCTATACCTCTGCCATTCTGGCGGCCGGCGCCGACGTGCTGGCGCTCGACCGCGACCCGACGGCGATTGCCGCCGGGCAGGCGCTGGTGGCCGAACATGCAGGCCGGCTGACCCTTATCCATTCGCAATTCTCCAAGCTTGCCGATCACGCGCCCCCGGAGGGGCTCGACGGCGTCGTGCTCGATATCGGCGTGTCCTCCATGCAGATCGACGAGGCCGAGCGCGGCTTTTCGTTCCAGAAGAACGGCCCCCTCGACATGCGCATGTCGGGCGCGGGCGTTTCGGCCGCCGATGTCGTCAATCGCGCCAAGGTGGCCGATCTCATCCGCATCTTCGCCTTTCTCGGTGAGGAAAAGCAGGCGCCGCGCATCGCCCACGCCATCGAGCGCCGCCGCGCCGAAAAGCCGTTCGAGACGACGCGCGATCTGGCAGGGCTGATCGAGATCGTCACGCCGCGCAAGGCCAAGGACAAGATCCATCCCGCAACACGCGTCTTCCAGGCGCTGAGGGTCTTCGTCAACGACGAGCTTGGCGAGCTGGCGCAGGCGCTGTTTGCCGCCGAGCGGGCGCTGAAGCCCGGCGGCCGCCTCGTCGTCGTCACCTTCCATTCGCTGGAAGACCGCATCGTCAAGAAATTCTTCGCCGACCGTTCGGGACGCGCCGCCGGCTCTCGCCATCAGCCGATGGTGCATGAGCGCGCGGCGACCTTCGAACCGGTCGGCAAGTCCATGGTCTCGGCGAGCGACGAGGAGGCGAACGCCAATCCGCGGGCGCGCTCGGCGAAGCTGCGCGCCGGCATGCGCACCACGGCACCCGCCGAAGCGGCGGACTTTGCCATTTTCGACCTGCCCAATCTGGCAAGTCTCGGAAAGCTCGGGGGCTGAGATGCTGAAAACCTTCGACATCATCCTCATTGGGGTCATGACGGCGACGGCGACCGTCACCTACACGATCAAGCACCGTGCCGAATTGAAGCTGGAAGAGGTTCATCGCCTCGAAGCCGAAATCAAGCTGGAGAAGGATACGATCGACCTGTTGCAGGCCGACTGGGCGCTGGTGACGCAGCCGAACCGGCTGGAGAAGCTCGCCAGCGTCTATAACGGCGAGCTGAAGCTGGAGCCGACCGCCTCGACCTCGCTTGCCCATCCGAACGAGCTGCCGATGCTGCGCTCGCAACTGCCGCCGTCGGACGTCGCCGACAAGGACGGCGGGGCAGGCAAGGGTGCCGCGGGCGACAGCGCCGACGCCGAAATCCGCAGGGTGATCGCCGATGTGGCCTCCAAGCCGGCGGCCAAGCCCGTCGCGAAGACGGCCGGTGCGGTGAAGCACCTGGAGCCGAAAGACAATATCAAAACTGGATCGGTGAAAAACTGATGTCGTTCCTCTCGCGCATCATGGTCTTGAAAAGCAAGGCGCATTTCTCGGCGGGCGTGAACCTCAGGCCGGGCGACGGCCTCGGGCGCTCGAAATTCGAGGGCGCGCGCAAGCGCAAGACGGTGCAGGCCAAGAGCCGCGTCGTCCTGCTGATCCTCTCCTTCTCGGCGGTCTATTGCGTGATCGGCGCGCGTCTCGTCCAGTTCGCCGTCGCCGAGCCGGAGACCGTCTCCAGCATCCTGCCGCCGGACCGGCTGATGGCCTCGCGCCCCGACATCGTCGACCGCAACGGCGCGATCCTTGCGACCGACATCCGCACCGTTTCGCTCTTCGCCGAGCCGAACAAGATCATCGATGCGGACGAGGCGGTCGAGAAGCTGCGCACCGTGCTGCCCGATCTCGACGCGCGCGGCACCTATCGCAAGCTCTCGGTCAAGACCTCGCATTTCGCCTGGCTGCGCCGCCAGCTGACGCCGAAGCAGCAGAGCCAGATCCTGGCGCTCGGCATTCCCGGCATCGGCTTCAGGCCCGAGAAGCGCCGCTTCTATCCGGGCGGCCCGACCGCCTCCCACATTCTCGGCTACGTCAATATCGACAACCACGGCGTTGCCGGCATGGAGAAATATATCGACGATCAGGGGCTTGCCGATCTCGCCGCCGTCGGCATGACCAGCAATGCGCCGCTGGAGCCGGTTCGGCTGTCGATCGACCTGCGCGTCCAGGCGATCACCCGCGACGTCGTCGTCAACGCCGTGCAGAATTTCGGCGCCAAGGGCGGCGGCGCCGTCGTCCTCAATGCCCGCACCGGCGAAGTGGTGGCCATGGCCTCGGCGCCCGATTTCGACCCGAACAATCCGAACGAGGGTGCCGCCGAAGGCTGGCTGAACCGCATGACGAACGGCACGTTCGAAATGGGCTCCACCTTCAAGACCATCACCATGGCGCTGGCGCTCGACTCGGGCAAGATCACGCTGCGCGACGCCTTCGACGCCAGCGCGCCGCTGCATATCGGCGGCTTTACCATTCACGACTTCCACGGCCAGCACCGGGTGCTGACGGTGCCGGAAATCTTCCAGTATTCCTCCAACATCGGCACGGCGAAGATCATCGACCTCGTCGGCATCGACACGCAGAAGGAATACATGACGCGGTTCGGCCTGCTGACCAAGCTCCAGACCGAATTGCCGGAAGTGAAGACGCCGACCCAGCCGCGCGTCTGGAAGAAGATCAACTCGATCACAATCTCCTTCGGCCACGGCGTTTCGACCACTCCGCTGCAGACGGCGGTGGCGGGTGCGGCACTCGTCAACGGCGGCAGGCTGCTGCCGCCGACCTTCCTGCCGCGCACGGAAGAGCAGGCGAACGACATGGCCAAGATGGTCGTCAAGAAGAGCACCAGCGACAACGTGCGCTTCCTGCTCGATTTCAACGGCACCAAGGGGTCCGGCCGCGTGGCGCGCGTTCCCGGCTTCGAGGTCGGCAGCAAGACCGGCACGGCCGACAAGGTCGTGCACGGCCGCTACTCCTCGACGCTCAACTTCAACACCTTCCTTGCCGCCTTCCCGATCGACAATCCGGAATATGTCGTCTTCACCTTCTGCGACGAGCCGAAGAATGGCGAGCACGGCGGCACGATTTCGGCCTTCACGGCAGGGCCAATTGCGCGCGACATTATCGCCCGCGCCGCACCGATTCTCGGTGTAAAACCGAAATTTGGGGAAGATGCCTCCGCCTTGCTGGTGTCTTATTGAGGGACAAATGAATGGGGCCGCGCGATTCGCGCGCCAATTCGAACAGAGAAGCACACGGATGAAATTGCGGGAACTCACCGGACAGGATTTTGCGGACGTCACAGAAAGGGTCGGGGGAGCGCTGGGCGACCTTGAGATTTCCGGCCTTTCCTCCGACAGCCGCCAGATCGCGCCGGGAATGGCCTTCGTCGCCGTCGCGGGCACGAAGGCGGACGGTTCCGCTTTCGTCGCCGATGCGGTCGCGCGCGGGGCGGCCGCGATCTTCTCCGCGCAGAGCGTCGATGCCGGCGATGTTCCGGTCTTTGCCGTATCCGAGCCGCGCCGTCTGCTTGCGACCGCCGCCGCCCGTTTCTACGGCCGCCAGCCGGAAACGATGGTGGCCGTCACGGGCACGGCTGGGAAGACCTCCGTCGCCTCGTTCACGCGCCAGATCTGGGCGTATGCCGGCCATCCCGCCGCGATGATCGGCACCACCGGCGTCGTCTCGCCGACGCGCAACGATTACGGCTCGCTCACCACGCCGGACCCGGTTTCCCTGCACAAGCTTCTGGCGGAACTCGCCGCAGAGGGCGTGACGCATGCGGCAATGGAGGCGTCCAGCCACGGGCTCGACCAGTTCCGTCTCGACGGCGTCAAGCTTTCCGCCGCCGCCTTCACCAATCTCGGCCGCGACCACATGGATTACCATCCGACGGTCGAATCCTATTTCGCCGCCAAGATGCGCCTCTTCGACGCGCTGCTGCCGAAGGGTTCGCCGGCGGTCATTTTCGCCGACGATGCATGGTCGGACGAGGCCGTCGCGGCCGCGCGCAAGGCGGGGCAGGACGTGCGCACCGTCGGCCGCCGGGGCGATTTCCTGTCGCTGAAGCGCGTCGAGCATTTCCGCCACAAGCAGGTGGCCGAAGTGCATTTCGGCGACGAGATTTTCGAGGTGCACATTCCGCTCGCCGGCGATTTCCAGATCGCCAACGCACTGGTGGCGGCCGGGCTTGCGGTTTCGACCGGCGTGCCGGCGGCAACGGCGATGGCGGCGCTGGAGCGGCTGCAGGGCGCTTCGGGCCGGCTGGAGCTGGTCGGCCATACGAAGGACGGCGCGCTCGCTTATGTCGACTATGCCCATAAGCCGGATGCGCTGGAAAACGTCCTCGGCTCGGTGCGCCCGTTCACGACGGGCCGGGTGATCGTCGTTTTCGGCTGCGGCGGCGACCGCGACCGCGGCAAGCGGCCGATCATGGGCGAGATCGCCTGCCGGCTGGCGGACGTGGTGATCGTCACCGACGACAATCCGCGCTCGGAGGAGCCGGCGGCCATCCGCGCCGAGATCATGGCGGCCGCGTCCTGCGCCACCGAGATCGGCGACCGGGCGCAGGCGATCCGGGCTGCGGTCGGTATGCTCAAATCCGGCGATACGCTGATCGTCGCCGGCAAGGGCCATGAGGAGGGCCAGACGATCAAGGGCGAGACGCTGCCCTTCTCCGACCATGCCGAACTGCGCAACGCCCTCAAGGAGTTCAAGACGTGACCTGGCTCTGGACATCCGAGGACATGATCGCCGCCATGGCGGGCCGCTCCTTCGGGACGCTGCCCCCCGGCATCACCGGCATTTCCATCGACAGCCGTTCGATCAAGCCGGGCGAGGCCTTCTTCGCCATCAAGGGCGACCGGGTCGACGGTCACGATTTCGCCAGCATGGCGATGGCGAACGGCGCGTCTCTGCTCGTCGTCAGCGAGGGGCGGCTGCCGGCCATGGGGCGCCTGACCGTGCCGAAGATCGTCGTCGAGGACGTGCTTGTGGCGCTGGCGCAGCTCGGGCTTGCGGCGCGCGCCCGCACTGAAGCGAAGATCATCGCCGTCACCGGCTCCGTCGGCAAGACGACGACCAAGGAGATGCTGCGCCATGTGCTTGCCCCGTCCGGCAAGGTTCATGCGTCCGTCGCCTCCTACAACAATCACTGGGGCGTGCCGCTGACCTTGGCGCGCATGCCGGCGGATACCGATTTCGGCGTCTTCGAGGTGGGCATGAACCACCCCGGCGAGATCCGCCCGCTGGTGAAGATGATCGAGCCGCATGTGGCGATCATCACGACGATTGCACCGGCGCATCTCGGCAATTTCAGCAGCTTGGAAGAGATTGCTGCGGCAAAGGCTGAAATCTTCGAAGGGCTGGTGCCCGGCGGCGACGTCATCCTCAACCGCGACAACGACCAGTTTACCTTCCTGGAAAACGCCGCGCAGGCCGCGCATGTCGCCCACATCCATTCCTTCGGCCAGCACGCCAAGGCGGATTTCCGCCTGGCGGAGTTCAACGGCTCGGACGAGAATTCGACGCTGTGGCTGACGCTTGGCGGCGAGACGATGGAGATCGCCATCGGTGCGCCCGGCCGCCACATCGCCGAAAATGCGCTTGCCGTTCTCGGCGCCGTCACGCTCGTCGACGCCGACCTCGATCTGGCGATCGAGGCGCTGGCGACGCTTCAGCCGGAAAAGGGGCGCGGCAAGCGCCATCGGCTGGCGATCGGCCACGGCTATTTCACGCTGATCGACGAGAGCTACAACGCCAACCCGACCTCCATGCGCGCGGCGATTTCGCTGCTGGCCGCGGGCTCCGAAGGCAGGGGGCGGCGGATCGCCGTTCTCGGCGACATGCTGGAAATGGGGGAACATGCCGAGAGGGTCCATGCGGACCTGTCGGGGCCGCTTCTGGCGGCAGGGATCGAGCACGTATGGCTTGCCGGACCGGAGATGGCGGCGCTGCGTGATTCCCTGCCCGAAAGCGTGCATGTCGAATACCGCGAATCCACGGCCGAGCTTGCCGCTTTCGCGCTGAAGGCGGTCGCCGCGGGCGACATATTGATGGTGAAATCGTCGCTGGGGACGGGATTCGGGAAGATCGTGGCAGCCTTGCTTGACAAATTTCCTGCATTTTCCGACACGGAGCCCCACGCATAAAAGCGGTTCCAGATGCGGTTTTCCGCCCGGAATTGCGTAAAAACAAAAACTTGGAGCAGTTCGCCGAACCGCTCTGACGAGGGTTCGAGAAAGGGCTCTTAATGCTGATCTGGCTTGTCGAATTGTCGGAGCATTTCAAATTTCTAAATCTTTTCCGATACATCACGTTCCGTACCGGTGCGGCGCTGTTCACTTCCGCTGCGATCGTCTTTTTGTTCGGGCCAAGAATCATCTCGTCGCTGCGCGTTCGCCAGGGCAAGGGCCAGCCGATCCGCGCTGACGGGCCGCAGACGCATTTCAAGAAGGCCGGCACGCCCACCATGGGAGGGCTGATGATCATCGCCGGCATTGTCGGCTCGTGCCTTCTCTGGGCGGACCTGTCGAGCGTCTATGTCGTGGCGGTGCTCCTCGTCACCCTCGGCTTCGGCGCCATCGGCTTCTATGACGACTATCTGAAAGTGACGAAGCAGAGCGACAAGGGCTTTTCCGGCCGCGCGCGCCTCGGCATCGAGTTCCTGATCGCCTGCATCGCCACCTATTTCATGATGCGCACGGCGCTCGCCTCCGGCCCCTCCGGCTCCACTTTCGGCTCGTCGATCGCATTCCCCTTCTTCAAGGACTTTATGGTCAATCTCGGCATCTTCTTCGTGCTGTTCGGCGGTTTCGTCATCGTCGGCGCGGGCAATGCCGTGAACCTCACCGACGGTCTGGACGGGCTGGCGATCGTGCCGGTGATGGTGGCTGCCGCCTCCTTCGGCGTGATCGCCTATCTCGCCGGCAATTACGTCTTTGCGAACTACCTGCAGATCAATTTCGTGCCCGGCACCGGCGAGCTTGCCGTCGTGCTCGGCGCGGTGATCGGCGCGGGGCTCGGCTTCCTCTGGTTCAACGCGCCGCCCGCCGCCATCTTCATGGGCGACACCGGTTCTCTTGCTCTCGGCGGCATGATCGGCACGGTCGCCGTCGCCACCAAGCATGAGATCGTCATGGCGATCATCGGCGGCCTGTTCGTGATGGAGACGCTGTCGGTCATCATCCAGGTGGGCTTCTTCAAGATGACCGGCCGCCGCGTCTTCCTGATGGCGCCGATCCACCATCATTTCGAAAAGAAAGGCTGGACGGAAAGCCAGGTCGTCGTCCGTTTCTGGATCATCGCGGTGGTGCTGGCGCTGGTCGGCCTCTCGACGCTGAAGCTCAGGTGATCCGGCGATGATCCCGATTACGACGCTGAAGAACAAGAAGGTGGCGCTGTTCGGGCTCGGCGGCTCGGGCTTCGCCACCGCCCGCGCGCTGATCGCGGGCGGGGCGGTCGTGACCGCCTGGGACGACAATCCCGACAGCGTCCGCAAGGCCGCCGCCGAAGGCGTCCACACGGCCGATCTGAGGAGCGAGGACTGGAGCGTGTTCTCCGTCTTCGTGCTGTCGCCCGGCGTGCCGCTGACGCATCCGAAGCCGCACTGGACGGTCGATCTTGCCCGCGCGGCCGGCGTCGACATCATCGGCGACGTGGAACTCTTCGTCCGCGAACGCCGCGCCCATGCGCCCGATTGCCCTTTCATCGCGATTACCGGCACCAACGGCAAGTCGACCACGACGGCGCTGATCGCCCATATCCTGAAAGCCAGCGGCCGCGACACGCAACTCGGCGGCAATATCGGCACCGCGATCCTGACGCTCGACGTGCCGAAGGCCGGGCGCTTCTACGTGGTCGAGTGCTCGTCCTACCAGATCGATCTTGCGCCGACGCTCAACCCTTCCGCCGGCATCCTGCTCAACCTGACGCCCGACCATCTCGACCGTCACGGCACGATGCAGCACTATGCCGACGTCAAGGAGCGGCTGGTCGCCGGCAGCGGCGTCGCCATCGTCGGCGTCGACGACAGTTTCTCCACGCTGATCGCCGACCGCATCGAGCGTGCCGGCGTCAAGGTGGTGCGGATATCGCGCCGCAATCCGGTGGCGAACGGGCTTTACGCCGAAGGCAGCCGCATCGTGCAGGCGTCCAGCGGCGCGACCTCGGTGATCGCCGATCTCGACGGCATCCAGACGCTTCGCGGCAGCCACAATGCGCAGAATGCGGCGGCCGCCATCGGCGCCTGCCTCGCGGTCGGCCTTTCCGCCGACGAAATCCGTGCGGGGCTCAATTCCTTCCCCGGCCTGAAGCATCGCATGCAGCCGGTCGCCAAGCGCGGCGATGTGGTCTTCGTCAACGATTCCAAGGCGACGAATGCGGAGGCGGCCGCGCCCGCGCTTTCCAGCTACGACCGCATCTACTGGATTGCCGGCGGCCTGCCGAAGGAGGGCGGCATCACCGCTCTTGCGCCGCTTTTTCCGCGCATCGCCAAGGCCTACCTGATCGGCGAGGCGGCGCCGGCTTTCGCGGCGACGCTCGGCGAGGCGGTGCCTTACGAGATTTCGGGCACGCTTGCCCAGGCCGTCGCCCATGCCGCGGCCGATGCCGGCAAGGATGAGACCGGCCCGGTGGCCGTGATGCTCTCCCCGGCTTGCGCAAGCTTCGACCAGTATAAGAACTTCGAGGCGCGCGGCGACGCATTCGTCGATCATGTGGCGGCGCTGGACGGGGTCACGATGCTGATTACGCCAGTGGCAGGAGGCAAATGAGATGGTAAGCCGCGTGCAGCGTGGGGCCCTGGCCGACTGGTTCTGGACCATTGACCGCTTCTTCCTGGCGATCTTCATCCTCCTGATGGGGATCGGCTTCATGCTGTCCTTCGCGGCCTCGCCGGCGGTGGCCGAGCGCATCGGGCTCGAACCCTTCCACTTCGTCAAGCGCCACGCCGCCTTCCTGATCCCGGCGATCGCGACGATGATCGGCATCTCGTTCCTGACGCCGCGGCAGGTGCGCCGCACGGCGGTGATCCTCCTGATCGTCTCGCTGGCGCTGATGCTCTTCGCGCTGTTCTTCGGCGTCGAGGTGAAGGGGTCGCGGCGCTGGATCAACGTCGCCAGCCTCTCGATCCAGCCGTCCGAATTCATGAAGCCGGCCTTCGTCATCGTCTGCGCCTGGCTCTTCGCCGAGCATGCGCGCCAGCCGGAAATCCCCGGCAACCTCTTCGCCATCATCCTCTTCGGCATCGTCGCGGCGTTGCTGGTCGCGCAGCCCGACCTCGGGCAGACCATTCTCACGACCGCGGTCTGGGCCGGCATGTTCTTCATGGCCGGCATGCCGTGGCTGTGGATCGTCGTGCTCGGCGGTCTCGGTGCCGGCGGTCTCGTCGGCGCCTATTACGTCTTTCCGCACGTCGCATTGCGCATCGACAAGTTCATGACCGGGGAGGGCGACACCTTCCAAGTCGACACCGCCAAGGAAGCGATCGTGCGCGGCGACTGGTTCGGCGTGGGGCCGGGCGAGGGCATCGTCAAGCGCATCGTTCCCGACGCCCACACCGACTTCGTCTTTTCCGTCGCGGCGGAGGAGTTCGGCATCGTCTTCTGCATGGCGCTGGTCGCCGTCTTCGCGGTGCTCGTCCTGCGCGGCCTGTCGCACGCCTACAAGGAGAAGAACGACTTCAACCGCTTCGCGGTCGCCGGTCTTGTCCTGCAGATCGGCATCCAGTCGATCATCAATGTCGGCGTGAACCTGCAGCTGCTTCCGGCCAAGGGCATGACGCTGCCGTTGATTTCCTATGGCGGTTCCTCGATGATCGCAATCGCGGTCACCGCGGGCTTCATTCTGGCGCTCACGCGGCACCGGCCCGAGAAGCGGGCGCAGGACCGCAGCCTCTTCCGCGTGACGCACGGCCTGCCGGCGGAATAGGGGAAAGGCGGTTCGACCATGAGCAAAGGCCTCATTCTTCTTGCCGCCGGGGGGACCGGCGGCCATGTGTTTCCGGCGGAAGCCCTGGCTTACAAGCTGAGGGAGCGCGGCTATTCGGTCCACCTCGTGACCGACAGCCGCGCCGAGCGCTATGCCGGCAAGTTCCCGGCCGACGAAATCCATGTCGTCCCTTCCGCGACCATCGGCTCGAAGAGCCCGCTGAAGGTGGCGCGCTCGCTCTGGACGCTCTGGAGCGGCATGCGCGCGGCGCGCAAGCTGATCTCGCGGCTGAAGCCCGCCTGCGTCGTCGGCTTCGGCGGCTATCCGACCATTCCGCCGCTGCTTGCCGCCACCCGCATCGGCGTGCCGGCGATGATCCATGAGCAGAATGCCGTGATGGGACGCGCCAACAAGGCGCTCGCCCCGCGCGTGCAGGCGATCGCCGGCGGTTTTCTCGGTGCCGAGGGCGCCTTTGCGGCGAAGACCGTGACCACCGGCAATCCGGTGCGGCCGGCGCTGATCGAGGCGGCGAAGCTGCCTTATGTTCCCTCCGGTCCAGGCGAGCCCTTCAATCTCGTGGTCTTCGGCGGCAGCCAGGGCGCGCAATATTTCTCGCAGGCCCTGCCGACGGCGATCAGCCTGCTGGAGGACGATCTGCGCGCCCGCCTGCGCATCACGCAGCAGGTGCGGCCGGAAGACATGGAGATGGTGAGCGGCTGCTCGCGCCAGCTCGCGATGAAGGCGGATATCGCGCCGTTCTTCACCGACATGGCCGAGCGCATCGGTGCGGCCCATCTGGTCATCTGCCGATCCGGCGCCTCGACGGTGTCGGAGATTTCGGTCATCGGCCGTCCCGCGATCCTCGTTCCCTATCCGCATGCGCTCGATCACGACCAGGCGGCCAATGCCGCCACACTTGCGGCGGCCGGCGGCGCCAAGGTGATCGCGCAGTCCGAGCTTTCGCCGGAAAAGCTCTCCGCGATCATCCGAAGCGCGATGAATGCGCCGGAAAAGCTTGCAAAGATGGCCGCTGCGGCCAAACTTGCGGGCAAGCCCGATGCCGCGAACTTGCTCGCGGACATGGTAGAGGCTATTGCGGGCAAACGTTCAATCGCGGAATTCAAGGGGGCAGGCGCATGAAGCTGCCGAAGGCCATCGGCCTTGTACATTTTATCGGCATCGGCGGCATCGGCATGAGCGGCATCGCCGAGGTGCTGCACAATCTCGGCCATCGCGTGCAGGGGTCCGATCAGTCCGACAGCGCCAACGTGCAGCGGCTGCGCGACAAGGGCATTCAGGTCCATGTCGGCCATAGGGCGGAAAACCTCGGCGACGCGGAAGTCGTCGTCGTCTCGACCGCGATCAAGAAGGATAACCCGGAACTGGTCGCCGCCCGCGAAAAGCTGCTGCCGGTGGTGCGCCGCGCCGAAATGCTTGCCGAGCTGATGCGTTTCCGCAATGCGATCGCGATCGGCGGCACGCACGGCAAGACGACGACCACGTCGCTTGTCGCCACGCTGCTCGAAGCCGGCGGCCTCGACCCGACCGTCATCAACGGCGGCATCATCAACGCCTACGGCACCAATGCCCGCATGGGCGAGGGCGAGTGGATGGTGGTGGAGGCTGACGAATCCGACGGCACCTTCCTGAAGTTGCCGGCCGACGTAGCCGTCATCACCAATATCGACCCGGAACACCTCGACCACTACGGCAATTTCGACGCCGTGCGCGCCGCCTTCCGCCAGTTCGTGGAGAACGTGCCGTTCTACGGCTTCGGCGTGCTCTGCCTCGACCATCCGGAAGTGCAGGCGCTCGTCAGTCGCATCGAGGACCGCAAGGTCATCACCTATGGCGAGAACCCGCAGGCCGACGTCCGCTTCCTCAATATCCGCATCGACGGCACGCGCTCGCTATTCGACATCGAAATCCGCCGCCGCCGCACCGGCAAGGTGATCGAGATCAGGGATCTCGTCATGCCGATGCCCGGCCGCCACAATATTTCCAATGCGACCGCCGCCATTGCCGTCGCCAACCGCCTCGGCATATCGAACGAGGATATCGCGCGGGGCCTCGCCTCCTTCGGCGGCGTCAAGCGGCGCTTCACGCTGACCGGCGAATGGAACGGCGTGCGCGTCTTCGACGACTACGGCCATCACCCCGTCGAGATCAAGGCGGTGCTGAAGGCGGCGCGCGAGGCCTGCAAGGGCCGGATCATCGCCGTTCACCAGCCGCACCGCTTCACGCGCCTGTCGAGCCTGTTCGAGGAGTTCGCGAGCTGCTTCAACGACGCCGACAGCATCTTCCTGGCGCCGGTCTATGCGGCGGGCGAGGAGCCGATCGAGGGCGTCGATTCCGAAGCGCTCGTCGCACGCATCAAGTCGGGCGGTCACCGCGACGCCCGTTACCTGCCGTCGCCGGATCGGCTGGCGCCGATGGTCGCCGAGATTGCGCGACCGGGTGATTTCGTGGTTTTGTTGGGAGCTGGCAGCATCACCTATTGGGCCGCTGCATTGCCAAAGGAATTGGAAGGCCTTTCGGGTAAGTCCGCATGAAACAGGTGAATGGGGAAAAGTTGCTCGCCTCTCTGGGCGAAGGGGTGAAGGAGATTCGCGGCCGGCTGACGCCGGATGCTCCGATGGACCGGGTGACATGGTTCCGCGCCGGGGGGCTGGCGGAGCTGATGTTCCAGCCGCACGACACGGAAGACCTGATCGCCTTCCTGAAACTTCTGCCGGAAGAGGTGCCGCTGACCGTCGTCGGCGTCGGCTCCAACATTCTGGTGCGCGACGGCGGCATTCCGGGCGTCGTGCTGCGTCTGTCGGCCAAGGGCTTCGGCTCGGTCGATCTGGCCGGCGAAAACCGCATCCTCGCGGGCGCCATCTGCCCGGACAAGCATGTCGCGGCCATGGCCATGGACAACGGCATCGGCGGCTTCCACTTCTTCTACGGTATTCCCGGCTCGATCGGCGGGGCGGCGCGCATGAATGCGGGCGCGAACGGCGTGGAGACGCGCGAGCGCGTCGTCGAAGTGCATGCGGTCGACCGCAAGGGCAACAAGCATGTGCTGAGCAATGCCCAGATGGGCTACAGCTACCGCCATTCTTCCGCGCCCGACGACCTGATCTTCACCCATGTCCTCTTCGAGGGCTATGCCGAGGATCGCGCGACGATCCGTGCCGAGATGGACGCGGTGCGCGCGCATCGTGAGTCCGTGCAGCCGATCCGCGAGAAGACCGGCGGCTCCACCTTCAAGAACCCGGAAGGGCATTCGGCCTGGAAGCTCATCGACGAGGCGGGATGCCGCGGTCTGGTGATCGGCGGCGCGCAGATGTCGTCGCTGCATTGCAACTTCATGATCAACATGGAGCAGGCGACGGGCTACGACCTCGAATATCTCGGCGAGCAGGTTCGCCGCGAGGTGTTCGAAAAGTCGGGCATCAAGCTCGAATGGGAAATCAAGCGCCTCGGCGTCTTCATGCCCGGCCGCGAAGTGCGCCCGTTCCAGGGCGTGACGACGGAGTAAGGTCGAAATCTTCCGCCAAACAGGCAAAAGAAAAGGGCCGCGACGGAGACCGTCGCGGCCCTTTCGTTGTGCGGTCGGTTCTCAGACTTCGTCGCGGCCGGAGGCCAGGATGCAGGCGAGCGTGATCAGGGCGGAGAGGCCGAGATAGTAGCCGACATACTGGATGCCGTAGTTCGCCTGCAGCCAGGTGGCGATGTAGGGCGCGAGCGAGGCGCCGAAGATGCCGGCGAGGTTGAAGGTGACCGAGGCGCCGGTATAGCGCACTGCGGTCGGGAAGGGGGCGGCGAGCGCCGTGCCGATCAGGCCGTAGGTCATGCCCATCAGCGCCATGGAAAGCACGGCGAAGACGAGGATGCTGCCTTCGCCGCCGGTCATCAGGCCGGGCAGGAAGAAGGAGAAGATGCCGATCAGGACGGTGGTGACGATCAGCATTTCGCGGCGGCCGAAGCGCTCGGCGAGCTTGCCGACGAGCGGGGTGAAGATACCGAAGGCGATGGAGCCGAGGATCTGGATTTCGAGCGCGTCCAGGAACGGGATCTTCAGGACCTTGACGTTGTAGGACAGAAGATAGGCCGAGCCGATATAGAACAGCACGAAGGTCGCAAGCGCTACGAAGGTGCCGAGGAAGAGGCTGCGCTTGTGCTTGCGGAAGAGCTGTGCCAGCGGAACCGCGACGCGCTCCTGCTTGTCGACGGCCTTGCGGAATTCCGGCGTTTCGCTGATCGAGAGGCGGACCCAGAGGCCGATGGCGATCAAGAGGATCGAGGCGATGAACGGCACGCGCCAGCCCCAGGCGAGCAGCGCGTCCTGCGACATCATCTGCAGCAGCAGCCAGAAGATGCCGGAGGAGAGGAAGAGGCCGACCGGCGCGCCGAGCTGCGGGAACATGCCGTACCAGCTGCGCTTGCCTTCCGGCGCGTTTTCCGTCGCGAGCAGCACCGCGCCGCCCCATTCGCCGCCAAGCCCGAAGCCCTGGCCGAAGCGGCAGAGCGCGAGCAGCAGCGGCGCGGCGACGCCGATCGAAGCGTAGGAGGGCAGGATGCCGATCACCACCGTCGAGATGCCCATCGTCAGAAGGGCGGCGACCAGCGTCGTCTTGCGGCCGATCCTGTCGCCGAAATGTCCGAAGACGATGGCGCCGAGGGGGCGGGCGAAGAAGGCGATGGAGAAGGTGGCGAAGGAGGCGAGCAGCGCCGTCGTCGGGTCGCTGTTCGGGAAGAACAGCGCCGGGAAGACAAGCACGGCCGCGGTCGCATAGACGTAGAAGTCGAAGAATTCGATGGTGGTGCCGATCAGGCTCGCCAGCAGGATGTGCGCCGGCGAATTCTTGGCCGTTTCACCGCTCGCCGGCGATGATGGTGATATCGCAGTCATTCTCAGTTCCAATTAATAAGTTAGGCTTAATGCGCATTAACGCAATTTTCAGTCCCGGCAAACGGCAAAAACGCAACAATGCAACGAAAGTTGATGCTGCAACGCATCAAAAGCACCGCGCGCCGCAGCAAGTATATCCATGAAGATTTCATGGGATTTTTGCCCGGAAATACGCTCGGGATAACCCCTTGACGGGAATCAGCAAGGAAAGGCATGTCTAGACATGCCGTTTTTTGGCATGTGGAGGGAAGTATGCAGAGAAAGCTTATTGCAGAATTTCTAGGGACCTTTTGGCTTGTCTTCGGCGGCTGCGGCAGCGCCGTGCTGGCGGCGGCCTTTCCGGAGCTTGGCATCGGTTTTGTCGGCGTCGCGCTGGCCTTCGGTCTGACGGTGCTGACGATGGCCTATGCCGTCGGCGGCATTTCCGGCGGTCATTTCAATCCCGCCGTTACCGTGGGCGTGGCGGTTGCCGGCCGGTTTCCGATGGGGCGCGTCATTCCTTACATCATCGTCCAGGTGCTCGGCGCCGTGGCGGCCGCGGCGGTTCTTTATCTCGTCGCCAGCGGCAAGGCCGATTTCCAGCTCGGCGGTTTTGCGGCGAACGGTTTCGGAGAACACAGCCCCGGCGGTTACTCCATGACGTCGGCGCTGGTCATCGAGGTGGTGCTGACATTCTTCTTCCTGTTCGTCATCCTCGGCTCGACGAGCGCCAGCGTGCCTCCGGGCTTCGCGCCGATCGCGATCGGTCTTGCGCTGACGCTGATCCACCTGATTTCCATCCCGGTGACCAACACGTCGGTCAATCCGGCGCGCTCGACGGGGCAGGCGCTGTTCGTCGGCGGCTGGGCCATGCAGCAGCTCTGGCTGTTCTGGCTGGCGCCGATCGTCGGCGGCGCGCTCGGCGGCATCGTCTGGAAGATGGTCGGCGACGACGCCTGACACCCGCCGATATCTTAACGAGCGTTAACGCGCGCCCTTATCCGGCGCGCGTTTTTTCGTATTCGGAACTTGATTCAAGAGGCGCCGTTAACGCTTTGAATTCGCCCGTCATCCGCTGCGCGGTCACTGATTCTCGGTCTGAAACCGTCTTCTGAAAAAAGTCCGTCAAGTCTTGCGCCACCGGCATCTATCTGATTCCTGTTGATAATCCTGCGACATGATTTGAGTCGCCAGTGCCCTTGAGCGCCGTGAAAGCGCTCTGCGGTTAACGAAAGTAAACGCTTCATTAACCTTAATGCAGTTCTAATGCGGTTAGACGGGGCGCTGCGGGATTCGACGGAAACAGGTTCACGCAAGCGTCGGCTGATGAATACGATATGATTTGGGGGCTTTGATGCAAGGCAGGCATGTTGCTGTCCTTATGGGCGGATTTTCCTCGGAGAGGCCTGTCAGCCTGTCCTCGGGAAAGGCATGCGCTGCCGCTCTCGAGGCGGAGGGCTATCGCGTCACCATGATCGACGTGCAGCCGGACGTTTCCGCCCGCCTTGCCGATCTCAAGCCGGATGTCGTCTTCAACGCGCTGCATGGTCCTTTCGGCGAGGACGGCACGATCCAGGGCGTGCTCGAATATCTGCAGATCCCCTATACGCATTCCGGCGTGCTGGCCTCGGCGCTGGCGATGGACAAGGGACGGGCGAAGCTGGTAGCGGCGAGCGCCGGCATTCCTGTCGCCGAATCGCGGGTGATGAGCCGTTTCGATATCGCGTCCGAGCATCCGCTTGCGCCGCCCTATGTGGTCAAGCCGGTGAAGGAGGGGTCGAGCTTCGGCGTCGTCATCGTCAAGGAAGATCAGACCCATCCGCCGCAGGTCGTGACGTCGAACGAGTGGCGCTATGGCGACGAGGTGATCGTCGAGCGCTACGTCCATGGCCGGGAACTGACCTGTGGCGTCATGGGCGACGCCGCGCTCGGCGTGACCGAAGTGGTGCCGATGGGCCATAATTTCTACGATTATGACGCCAAATACGCGGCAGGTGGATCGAAGCACGTCATTCCTGCGGAAATTTCACCAAATATTTACCAAAAAATCCAATCATTGGCGTTAAGGGCGCATCAAGCAATCGGCTGCCGTGGCGTCAGTCGGTCCGACTTTCGATATGACGATCGCTTCTCCGAGGATGGAGAGATCATTTGGCTGGAGATCAACACCCAGCCTGGCATGACTCCCACATCGCTGGTGCCCGAAATGGCCGCTTATGCCGGCTACTCGTTTGGCGAATTTCTCCGGTGGATGGTGGAGGACGCGTCATGCTCGCGTTGACGGTCAAAAAGATGAGGCGGTCCCGCCATCGCGCCGTCGCGGTCTACGACGAGGCGGAAGACCTGTTCGTGCTGCCGCGGCCGCTGCGCCGCGCGGTGCGCTTCTTCGTGAGCCTCGGCACGGGCCGCATTTATATTCCGGCGCATACGGGCACGGTTTCGGCGATCGCCTTCCTCGCCGCGACGGGCTTTTACGGCATGTCGCTCGGCGGCCATACGCAGACGGTCGCGCAGGCGACGACGGCTGCCGCCGGCTTTGCCATTGAGGACGTGAAGGTCTCCGGCAACGAGCAGACCTCCGAGATCGAAATCCTGCAGCTTCTCGGCCTCGACGGCACGACCTCGCTGGTCGCCCTCGACGTCGATGCCGCGCGCCAGAAGATCGCAAGCCTGCCCTGGGTGGAAAACGTCGAGGTCCGCAAGGTCTATCCGCGGACGATCGAGGTCAAGCTCAAGGAAAAGACGCCTTACGGCATCTGGCAGCATGGCTCGGAACTCTCGGTCATCGAGAAGGGCGGCAAGATCATCGCGCCGCTGCGCGACAACAAGTTCGCCTCGCTGCCGCTCTTCGTCGGGCGCGACGCGGAGACGGCGGCTTCCTCCGTCGTCGACGAGTTCGCGAACTGGCCGGAGCTTCGCAGCCACATCAAGGCATTCGTGCGCATCGCCGGCCGCCGCTGGGACCTCTATCTCGACAGCGGCGTGGTGATCAAACTGCCGGAAGACGATCTTCAGCGCGCGCTCGCGCTCTTGGAGAAGATGGACAAGGAGCAGAACCTGCTCCAGCGCGATATCGCGGCGGTCGATCTTCGTCTGGAAGACCGCACCGCAATCGAATTGACGCCGCAGGCGGCCGAGCGCCGTCAGGCGGCGGTCGACGCAAGAACCAAGGCTTTGAAGAAGGCGGGGCAGGATACATGAGCTTGTTTGGTTCGTCCCATTTCGGTCTGCCGCGCCTGAAGCCGCTTTCCTCGAAGCGGTCGCACATCGTTTCCGTGCTCGACATCGGCTCGACCAAGGTCGTGTGCATGATCGGCCGGCTGACGCCGCGCGAAGAGAGCCAGGTTCTTCCGAACCGGACCCATAACATCGAAATCATCGGCATCGGCCATCAGCGCTCGCGCGGCATCAAGACCGGCGTAATCGCCGATCTCGACGCCGTCGAGGGCGTCATCCGCCTTGCCGTCGACGCGGCCGAGCGCATGGCCGGCCTCACCGTCGAAAGCCTGATCGTCAACGTCTCGGCCGGCCGCCTCGGCAGCGACGTCTATACCGCGACCATCGATCTCGGCGGGCAGGAAGTCGAAAGCAACGACCTGAAGAAGGTGCTGACCGCCGCCTGCCAGCAGTCGCTGCGCCAGGACCGCGCCGTGCTGCACTCGCTGGCGACGGGCTATTCGCTGGACGGCGAGCGCGGCATCCGCGATCCGCTGGCGATGTTCGGCGACATGCTCGGCGTCGACATGCATGTGGTCACGGCCGAGCGCGCAGCACTTCGCAACCTCGAACTCAGCGTCAACCGCGCGCACCTGTCCGTCGAGGGCATGGTGGCGACGCCCTATGCCAGCGGTCTCGCCGCCCTCGTCGACGACGAGGTGGAGCTTGGCTGCGCGGCGATCGACATGGGCGGCGGCACGACGACGATTTCGGTCTTCGCCGAGGGCAAGCTGGTGCACACCGATGCCGTCAGCCTCGGCGGCCATCACGTCACCACCGACCTTGCGCGCGGTCTTTCGACCCGCATCGAGGATGCCGAGCGGCTGAAGGTGGTGCACGCCTCGGCGCTGCCGAATTCCTTGGACGAGCGCGAGCTGATCTCCATTCCGCCGATCGGCGAGGACGACCGCGACCAGCCGAGCCAGGTGCCGAAGGCGCTGGTCTCGCGCATCGTGCGCGCCCGCATCGAGGAGACGCTGGAACTGATCCGCGACCGCATCCAGCGTTCGGGCTTCTCCCCAATCGTCGGCAAGCGCGTCGTCCTGACGGGCGGCGCCAGCCAGCTCACCGGCCTGCCGGAAGTGGCGCGGCGCATCCTGGCGCGCAACGTGCGCATCGGCCGCCCGATGGGCGTCTCCGGCCTGCCGACGGCGGCCAAGGGGCCTGCCTTTTCCACGGCGGTCGGCCTGATGATCTATCCGCAGGTCGCCGACATGGAGACACATGCGGGGGGCAACGGCCTGCTTTCGTCGCTCGGCGCCGGCAACAGCCGGATCGCCAGGGTCGGACAGTGGCTGAAAGAGAGTTTTTGAGTGCCTGATCCCGGATCGCGGCGATCCGGGAAGGGCGGGGACATTAAATGAATTGGCCGGCGTGGCGATGCGGCCATAAAGAGAAGGAACGGGTACAATGACTATCAAGCTGCAGAAGCCGGATATCACCGAACTGAAGCCCCGGATCACCGTTTTCGGTGTCGGCGGCGGTGGTGGCAATGCTGTCAACAACATGATCACGGCAGGCCTCCAGGGCGTCGACTTCGTCGTCGCCAACACGGACGCGCAGGCGCTGACCATGACCAAGGCCGAACGCATCATCCAGCTCGGCGTGAACGTCACCGAAGGTCTCGGCGCCGGCTCGCAGCCTGAAGTCGGCCGCGCCGCGGCGGAAGAATGCATCGACGAGATCGTCGATCACCTGAACGGCACCCACATGTGCTTCGTCACCGCCGGCATGGGCGGCGGCACCGGCACGGGGGCTGCTCCGGTCGTGGCCCAGGCCGCCCGCAACAAGGGCATCCTGACCGTCGGCGTCGTCACCAAGCCGTTCCACTTCGAAGGCGGTCGCCGTATGCGTCTCGCCGAGATGGGTATTCAGGAACTGCAGAAGTCGGTCGATACCCTGATCGTCATCCCGAACCAGAACCTTTTCCGCATCGCCAACGACAAGACGACCTTCGCCGACGCCTTCGCCATGGCCGACCAGGTCCTCTATTCCGGCGTCGCCTGCATCACCGACCTGATGGTCAAGGAAGGCCTGATCAACCTCGACTTCGCCGACGTCCGCTCGGTAATGCGCGAGATGGGCCGTGCGATGATGGGCACCGGCGAGGCTTCCGGCTCCGGCCGCGCCATGCAGGCCGCCGAAGCCGCGATCGCCAACCCGCTGCTTGACGAAACCTCGATGAAGGGCGCGCAGGGCCTCCTGATCTCCATCACCGGCGGTCGCGACCTGACGCTGTTCGAAGTCGACGAAGCGGCAACCCGTATCCGCGAGGAAGTCGATCCGGACGCCAACATCATCCTCGGCGCCACCTTCGACGAATCGCTCGAAGGCATCATCCGCGTTTCGGTCGTCGCCACCGGCATCGACCGCGCGCTCAACGAAGCCGCGGACAAGGCCATGGAATTCCGTCCGGCCGCAAAGCCGCTCGTGCGTCCTTCCGCGGCCGCCGCTCCGGTAGCGGCCGCAGCTCAGCCTGCCTACGTCGCGCAGGCACCGAAGGCCGCCGATCCGATCGCGCAGACCATCCGCGCGGCGGAAGCCGAAATGGAACGCGAGTTGCAGATCCCGGCCGCTCCGCAGCCCCAGATGCAGATGCAGCCGCAGGCCGTGCAGGAGGAAACCTTCCGCCCGCAGAGCCGGATTTTCGCCGCAGCTCCCGCGCCCGAGGCTCCCGTCATGCGTCAGCCGGCAGCACCCGCGCCGGTCATGCAGCAGCCGATGCCCCAGCCGGTCGTCAGCCAGCCGGCGCCGCAGCAGATGCGCCACGAGCCGGTCATCCGTCAGGCGCCCGAGCAGGTCCGCATGCCGAAGGTGGAAGACTTCCCGCCGGTGGTTCAGGCCGAAATCGATCACCGTTCGCAGCCCGCCGCACAGGCGAGCGAAGAGCGCGGTCCGATGGGCCTCTTGAAGCGAATCACCAATTCGCTCGGCCGCCGCGACGAGGACGTTTCTTCCGAGATGACGGCGGCACCCGCCGCCGCCTCGCAGCAGCGCCGTCCGCTGTCGCCGGAAGCCAGCATGTACGCACCGCGCCGCGGCCAGCTCGACGATCAGGGCCGCGCGGTGCCCCAGGCCCGCATGAGCCATGAAGACGACCAGCTCGAAATTCCGGCCTTCCTGCGCCGCCAGTCGAACTGATCGAGCAAGGCAACGCCTATTTGCATGCCCGGAGCCTCAGGCTCCGGGCATTCCCATTTGTAAACATCTTCTTAATAGCCTGATTATCCAGGAAAATCAGTTACCTGCTTTCGTAACATAACGAAACGAACAGTGATTTGGATTGTGCCATCGCCGCGCGTATGAAGGGTCCATACAAGTGGCTGGAATCGCATAGAACAACGTCAATTGCATGCGCATTTCCCGGCAGTAACAGGCTGGACCGCCTCAGGGACGAACGCTCGGACAGGGCTTTCTCGCGGACCGGAAAGATGAAGGCAGATTTTATGACTATCGGATTGCTGGGTTTCCAGACTACCATTGCGAACCCCGTGACGATTTCGGGCACCGGCGTGCATTCCGGCCTCAACGTCTCGATCACGTTTCAGCCGGCGGAAGCCGGCACCGGCGTCGTCTTCCAGCGTATGCATGACAATGGCGACGTGACCGAACTTCGCGCCGTCTCCTCGCAGGTCGGCAATACGGACCTCTGCACCGTTCTCGGCTTTTCTCCGGCGCGCTCGGTCGCGACGGTCGAGCATGTCATGGCGGCGATCTACGCGATCGGCCTCGACAACGTCGTCGTCGAGGTGCACGGCGCCGAAATGCCGATCATGGACGGCAGCTCCTTTCCCTTTATCGAGGCGATCGAGCAGGCTGGCCTCGTGCCGCTCGGCGTCAAGCGCCGCTACATCCGCGTGGTGAAGCCGGTCCGCATCGAGGGTGGCGGCTCGTGGTGCGAGTTCCGCCCGCACGACACGACCCGCTTCGAGGTGGAAATCGATTTCGACTGCCCGCTGATCGGCCGCCAGACGTGGGAAGGCGACCTGACCGCCGAGACCTTCAAGACGGAACTGTCGCGCGCCCGCACCTTCGGCTTCATGCGCGACGTGGAGCGTCTGTGGGCATCGGGCCATGCGCTCGGCTCGTCGCTGGAAAATTCCGTCGTCATCTCCGACGACAACACCGTCATCAACGTCGAGGGCCTGCGCTACGCCAGGGACGAGTTCGTGCGTCACAAGACGCTCGACGCCGTCGGCGATCTGGCGCTTGCCGGCGCTCCGTTCATCGGCCTCTACCGCTCCTATCGCGGTGGCCACAAGATGAACGCCAATGCGCTGAAAGCCCTGCTCAGCGATCCGACGGCCTATGAGGTCGTCGAAGCCGCGCCGTCGTCCGCCGCCCGCAAGCGCGCCGCCCGGCGCGAATTCGTCGCGGTGAGCGCGCCCGAGTTTGCCCCCTGGTCTGCATGACCTCCAGAATTTCCTGATTGCCAGGGCGGTCGCCGCCTCTCTTTACGGAGAGGCGGCATCTTTTTGCCATAGAGGGCGCGGGCAGGGGCGCCGCGTCCGAAACTCTCTGTGAATCCAGCGGTTCGGGGCGCGCATTCCGCCGCAGCCTGCCATAAAAATGCGTTAATGCGCCATCATTGCGTTGCCCTGTCGATGCTTTTGTGGCTAGAAACGCCAGCGGCTTGCTGCCGTTTCCGTTACGATGGCGGGTGGGATTTATCCGAATGGATTTTGCAAGGTCTGAAAGCATGAGAATTACAGCGCGGGCGCTGCTCGTTTCGCTTGTTTTGGCAGGAACGGGCCTGGCGATCACCGGATGCCAGTCGGATAAGGACATCGACATCACCAAGCTCGGCTTCGATTCCGATCCGCCGGAGGTGCTGTACAATCAGGGCCTGGCGAACATCAAGGCCGGCAACATGACCGAGGCGGGCCGCAAGTTCGACGCCGTCAACCAGCAGCAGCCCTTCTCCGAGTGGGGCCGCAAGTCGATGGTCATGAGCACCTTCGTCAAGTACCGCCAGGGCCGCTACGACGAAGCCGTCGAGACCGGCAACACCTACCTGAAGCAATATCCGGGTTCGGAAGACGCGGCCTATGTGCAGTATCTGGTCGGCGCCTCCTACGCCAAGCAGATCGTCGACGTCACGCAGGACCAGCGCGCCGCGCAGCAGACGATCGTGGCGATGCAGAAGGTGATCGACAACTATCCGAAGTCGGAATACGTCGACGACGCGCAGGCGAAGATCCGTTTCGCGCGCGACCAGCTCGCCGGCAAGGAAATGCAGATCGGCCGCTACTATCTGGAGCGCAAGGATTACCTGGCGGCGATTTCCCGCTTCCGCATCGTGGTCGAGCAGTATCCGAACACCAACCAGATCGAGGAGGCGCTGGCCCGCCTCGTCGAGGCCTATTACGCCATGGGCATCGTGCAGGAAGCGCAGACGGCGGCTGCCGTTCTCGGCCACAACTATCCTGACAGCCAGTGGTATGCCGACAGCTTCAAGCTCCTGAAGAGCGGCGGAACCGAGCCGCGCGAGAACGAGGGCTCGTGGATCGCGCGCGCCGGCAAGAAGCTTCTTCTTGGGACGTGAGACCTGAACCGAGATGCTGATCCAGCTTTCGATCCGTGACATCGTTCTGATCGAACGGCTGGACCTTGCCTTCGAGACCGGCCTTTCCGTCCTGACCGGCGAGACGGGTGCCGGCAAATCCATCCTGCTCGACAGCCTTTCGCTGGCGCTCGGCGGCCGCGGCGACGGGGGCCTCGTGCGTCACGGCGAGGACAAGGGGCAGGTGACGGCCGTCTTCGACGTCGGCATGGATCACCGCGTGCGCAAGCTGCTGCGCGAAAACGGCATCGACGACGACGGCGATCTCATCTTCCGCCGCACCCAATCCGCCGACGGCCGCACCAAGGCTTTCGTCAACGACCAGCCGCTGAGCGTGCAGCTTCTGCGGCAGGCGGGCCAGATGCTCGTCGAAATCCATGGCCAGCACGACGACCGCGCGCTGGTCGATACCGACGCCCACCGCACGCTGCTCGACGCCTTCGCCGGTCTCGGCGACGAGGTGCAGCAGGTCGCCGGCCTCTACCGGGTCTGGCGCGACATCGAGCGGACGCTGAAGAAGCATCGCGACAAGGTCGAGAATGCCGCCCGCGAGGCGGATTATCTCCGTGCCTCCGTCGAGGAGCTGGAAGCGCTCTCGCCGCAGGACGGCGAGGAGGAGGAGCTGGCCGAGCGCCGCGCGCGGATGATGAAGGCCGAGCGCATCGCCGGTGACATTTCCGAGGCTTCGGATTTCTTGAACGGCAACGCCTCGCCGGTGCCGCATATCGCCTCGCTGGTGCGCCGCCTGGAGCGCAAGAGCCATGAGGCGCCGGGGCTGCTCGAAGAGACGGTGACGATGCTCGACGCGGCGCTCGATCACCTTTCCAACGCGCAGATGGAAGTGGAAGCGGCACTGCGCAAGACCGAATACGACCCGAAGGAACTGGAGCGCGTCGAGGAGCGGCTGTTCGCGCTGCGCGCCGCCTCGCGGAAATATTCCGTGCCGGTCACTGCCCTGCCGGCGCTGGCGGTGAAGATGATCGGTGATCTTGCCGATCTCGACGCCGGCGAGGAGAGGCTTGGCCAGTTGGAGGCGGAGGTGCTGGCCGCGCGGGCAAGCTTCGACGCGGCGGCGCGCTCGCTCTCCGACAAGCGCGTTCACGCCGGCGAGGCGCTGGCCGCCGCCGTCATGGCCGAGCTGCCGGCACTGAAGCTGGAGCGCGCGCGCTTCATGGTCGAGGTCAAGACCGATGCCGATGAGGCGACGGCGGACGGCATCGACGTCGTCGAATTCCATGTGCAGACCAATCCGGGCACGCGGCCGGGGCCGATCATGAAGGTGGCGTCCGGCGGCGAGCTGTCGCGTTTCCTGCTGGCGCTCAAGGTGGCGCTTGCCGATCGCGGCTCTGCGCCGACGCTCGTCTTCGACGAAATCGACACCGGCGTCGGCGGCGCGGTCGCCGATGCGATCGGCCAGCGGCTGAAGCGGCTTTCCGAGCGCGTGCAGGTGCTGTCCGTCACCCACGCGCCGCAGGTCGCCGCGCGGGCCGCCACGCATCTCCTGATTTCCAAGGGACCGGCCGCGGAAGGATCGGAAAAGATCGCCACCCGCGTCGCCACCATGGCCCCGACCGACCGCACGGAAGAGATCGCCCGTATGCTCGCCGGCGCCTCCGTCACCGACGAGGCGAGGGCGGCCGCGGCGCGGTTGCTGGCGGGGAACGGGTAGGATCGGGCGGCGTGCAGCGGCCACGGTCTTCCCATAACCAAAAATTGCTCTAAAAAACGACTCCTCAAGCCCAAGGAGTCGCCCGCATGTCCGCCGATCAAACGCCCGTCGAAGACCTGACCGAGGCCGATGCCGCAGCCGAGCTGGAGCGGCTGGCAAGCGAGATCGCCCATCACGACGCGCTCTATCACGGCAAGGACGCGCCGGAGATTTCCGATGCGGACTACGATGCGCTGAAACGGCGCAACGACGCGATCGAGGCGCGGTTTCCGGCACTGATCCGCGCCGATAGCCCTTCGCGCCATGTCGGCGCGGCGCCGTCGGAGACCTTCGCGCCGGTCGTCCATGCGCGGCCGATGCTCTCACTCGACAACACCTTCTCGCAAGAAGACGTGCAGGATTTCGTCGCGGGCATCTATCGCTTCCTCGGGCGGCTGCCGGACCAGTCGATCGCCTTTACCGCCGAGCCAAAGATCGACGGGCTTTCCATGTCGATCCGCTATGAAAACGGCCGCCTCGTCAGCGCCGCCACCCGCGGCGACGGCACCACGGGCGAAAACGTCACCGCCAATATCCGTACCATCGCGGAAATCCCGCAGATGCTGCCGAAGGGGGCGCCGTCGGTCGTGGAGGTGCGCGGCGAGGTCTATATGGCCAAGAGCGATTTCCTGGCGCTGAACGCGCAGATGGAGGCGGAGGGCAAGCAGACCTATGTCAATCCGCGCAACACGGCGGCCGGGTCGCTGCGCCAGCTCGACCCCAAGGTCACGGCGAGCCGCAAGCTGAAATTCTTCGCCTATGCCTGGGGCGAGATGTCGGACATGCCGGCCGACAGCCAGTACGACATGGTGCAGATTTTCAAGGACTGGGGTTTCCCGGTCAACCCGCTGATGAAGCGGCTGAAATCCGTCGCCGATATCCTCGCGCATTATGACGAGATCGGCCTGAAGCGGCCGGACCTCGACTACGATATCGACGGCGTTGTCTACAAGGTGGACAGCCTCGAACTGCAGGCGCGGCTCGGTTTCCGCTCGCGCAGCCCGCGCTGGGCAACGGCGCACAAGTTCCCCGCCGAGCAGGCGTTTACGACGGTCGAGAACATCGACATCCAGGTCGGCCGCACCGGCGCGCTGACGCCGGTGGCGCGGCTGACGCCGATCACCGTCGGCGGCGTCGTCGTCACCAATGCGACGCTGCACAATGCCGACTATATTCAGGGCATCGGCAATTCCGGCGAGCGCATCCGCGAGGAGGAGCACGATATCCGCATCGGCGATACGGTGATCGTGCAGCGGGCAGGGGACGTCATTCCCCAGGTGCTCGACGTGGTCATGGAAAAACGCCCGGCGGAGGCAAAGCCCTACGATTTCCCGAAGACCTGCCCGGTCTGCGGCAGCCATGCCGTGCGGGAAAAGCACGAGAAGACCGGCAAGCTCGATTCGGTCACGCGCTGCACCGGCGGCTTCATCTGCCGCGCGCAGGCGACCGAGCACCTGAAGCATTTCGTCTCGCGCAACGCCTACGATATCGAAGGGCTCGGCACGAAGCAGGTGGATTTCTTCTTCGAAAGCGAGGACCCGTCGCTTCGCATCCGCACCGCGCCGGATATTTTCACGCTGGAACGGCGGCAGGCGGCCTCGCTGACGAAGCTCGAAAATATCGACGGCTTCGGCAAGGTCAGCGTCGGCAAGCTCTACGCGGCGATCAACGAGCGCCGGCGGATCGCGCTTCACCGCTTCATCTACGCGCTCGGCATCCGCCATGTCGGGGAGACGACGGCGAAGCTCTTGGCGCGCTCCTACGGCGGCTACGGGGCCTTCGAGACGGCCATGAAGGAGGCGGCGGCGCTCTCCGGCGACGCCTGGCTGGAGTTGAACGCCATCGAGGGCATCGGCGAGATCGTGGCGCGTGCCATCGTCGAATTCTACAAGGAGCCGCGCAACACCGAGGTCATCGCGCGGCTGCTCGAGGAGGTGACGCCGCTCGATGCGGAACAGCCCGTCGCCTCGGGAAGCCCGGTCGCGGGAAAGACGGTGGTCTTTACCGGCTCGCTCGAAAAATTCACCCGCGACGAGGCCAAGGCCAAGGCCGAAAGCCTCGGCGCAAAAGTGTCCGGTTCCGTATCGAAGAAGACCGACATTGTCGTTGCCGGGCCGGGGGCCGGCTCCAAGCTCGACAAGGCGAGGGAACTCGGCGTGCAGACCATGGACGAGGACGAGTGGCTGGCGCTGATCGGCGGGTAACGCCGCGCCGCTGCATGGAGTGGGCGGGCGAGCTTGCAACGCGCCTTCGCGTGCTTATCTAGAATCCGCACCCCTGCTCACGGAGAGATCGCGCCGATGCGTCATGCCAAAAGCCTGTTTGCCGCCCTTGCCCTTGCGCTCGTTGCCGGCGCCGCGTCCGCCGAGGTCGTCGGGCGTGTCGGGGTCGACTGGACGGGGAACGATATCCTCGTGGATGCGGTCGCCGATCCGCTGGTCAGCGGCGTCACCTGCCACGTCACCTATTTCGACCGCAGCGTCATCGACCGGCTGCGGAAGGGCAACTGGTTCGAGGACCCGTCGAACAACTCGATTTCCTGCAACCAGACCGGCCCGATCGAGATCGGCGACATCGCGCTGTCGCCGGGCGGGCAGGAGGTTTTCAAGGCGAGCATGTCGCTGATCTGGAAGAAGCTGGTCGTCAACCGCATCTACGACCGGAAGAACGACACGCTGATTTATCTGGCGCATTCGCGCGAGCTGACGGACGGTTCGGCCAAGATGTCGATTTCGACGGTTCCGCTCTACGGCCAGATCGTGAACTGGAAAAACGGGAAGCCTCAATAACTTGGCCTTATCGACGAGTTGCAACCAGCCCAAAAAAGGCTCCCCCGCCGCAATTTTCGACGCCGCCTTTCGCTTCCGGTGGGCGCGATTCTGAGGCAATCTTATGGCATGGACGCGAGGAGCGATGCCTGAAACCTCGGTATCGGCTTCCCGGCGTTCGTAGCTGCCCGTTCCGCTTGGGGGCAACACCCCGCCTCTGAGTGGAGCAAAGGAAAAACCGCCCTGAAGCTTCGGCTCCGGGGCGGTTTTGGTTTTTGCGAGTAGCGATTGAGGCTCAGGCCGCCTGCGCCAGTTCGTCGGCGATCACGGTGTCGAGGTTCAGGAAGCAGACCATGGTCTTTTCCAGCGCCACGATGCCGCGGCAGAAGGCGCGCTGGGCTTCCGGGATGATTTCCGGCGCCGGCTGCAGGTCTTCGCTCTTGATGGTCATCATGTCCGACACCTGCTCGACCAGAAGGCCGACGAGCTTGCCGGCGATGTCGGTGACGATGATGGCGGCGCGTTCGGACGGCTCGGTCATCTTCATGCCGAGGCGGCAGGCCATGTCGATGACCGGGATCACCGCGCCGCGCAGGTTGATGAGGCCGAGCACGTAAGGTGGCGTATGCGGCATCGGGGTCACCGGCGCCCAGCCGCGGATTTCGCGGATGGCCATGATGTCGATGCAGAATTCCTGGTCGCCGAGATGGAAGGAGACGATCTCCAGATAGGCGCCCGACTGCTTGATGGCGTTGCTCATGCTCAAACTCTTCCCGGTTGCCGCCGGCCGTCCGGGCATCTGCCCCCGCGCGGCCGCGCTGTTTCATAAGGGGAGGATTAGCACGGAGCGCTTAATCCTTCGCTAACGCTCTTCGCGGATGCCGCGTCCAGCGGGCGGGGAGGGAAAAACATCTTCTTGAATTGCGCATGCCCCGCCCGCGGGCTAAACCCGTCGAAGCGCCGGCCGCGCCGTTGCGGCCGTACGATCTTCGCCAAGGGCCGCCATGAAATCGCTTCGCATCGCCATCTGGATCGCCGTCTTCCTGCTTGCCGCAGCGCTCGGCTGGCTGACGATCGGCATCACCCGGCCGCCGGAGGTCACGGTGGCGTCCGGTCCGTTCGGCGTGCCGTTCACGCTCGTCAGCCAATCCGGGCAGCCGATCAGCGAGCAGGCGTTCCGCGGCAAGCCGACGGCGGTGTTCTTCGGATACACCCATTGCCCGGATGTCTGCCCGACTACGCTTTTCGAGCTGGACGGCTGGCTGAAGAAGGTCGATCCCGACGGATCGAAGCTCAACGCCTATTTCGTCACCGTCGATCCCGACCGCGACACGCCGGAGATGATGAACCAGTACGTCTCCAACGTCTCCAGCCGGATCATCGGCATTTCCGGCCCGCCGGACAAGGTGCTGGACATGGTCAAGGGCTTTCGCGTCTATGCCAAGAAGGTGCCGGTCGACGCCAACGATCCGAACGGCGACTACACGATGGACCATTCGGCCTCCGTCTTCCTTCTCGACGGCAAGGGGGCCTTTGCTGGCACCATCGCCTATCAGGAAAACCCCGATACCGCCGTCAAGAAGCTGGAAAACCTGATCACGCGCGGTTAAAGCAATTCCAGCAAAAGGCGGCCGCGCGGGCCGCATGACCATCCGGGAAAGAGCGCGCCGTTGAGTGAAATCCGCCTTTACGTGACGACCACCGAGAAAGAGGCCGAGCAGATTCTCGATCTGATGACGGGGGTGTTCGAGGACGACGGTTTCGCCATCGGCACCACCGAGATCGACGAGAAGAACGACGTCTGGCAGGCCTCGGTCTATCTGATGACCGAGGACGAGGCGGAGGTTTACGCCCGCTTCGCCGAGGTGCTGGAGCCGGCCTATCCGAAGCTGCCGATCGAAAGGGAAGTCATTCCCGATGTCGACTGGATCGCCAAGTCGCTGGAAGGCTTGAAGCCCGTCAGGGCAGGGCGCTTTCTGGTGCACGGCTCGCATGACCGCGACAAGGTGCGCGCGGGCGACGTGGCGATCGAGATCGACGCCGGCCAGGCTTTCGGCACCGGCCATCACGGCACGACGGCGGGATGCCTCGAAACCATCGAAACGGTGCTTCGCAGCCGCCGGGTGCGCAATGCGCTCGACCTCGGCACCGGCAGCGGCGTGCTGGCGATTGCCGTGCGCAAGCTGAAGAACATTCCGGTGCTGGCGACCGATATCGATCCCATCGCCGTCCGGGTCGCCCGCGAGAACGTGCGCAAGAACGGCATCGCCTCGGGCATCGCGCTGGAGACCGCCGCCGGCCTGCATTCCACCGCCTTCGACCGCCACGGCCCGTTCGACCTGATCATCGGCAATATTCTTGCCCGGCCGCTGATGAAGCTCGCGCCGGGGCTTTCGGCCTATCTTGCGCCCGGAGGCTCGATGATTCTGTCTGGCATTCTCGCCTCGCAGCGCTGGAAGGTGCTGGCCGCCTATAACGGCGCAGGGCTGCGCCATGTGCGCACCATCTGGCGGAACGGCTGGGTGACCATTCTTCTCGACCGGCCTTGAAAAGCAAAAGGCGGCGCTGGTGCGCCGCCTTGGCCGATCCTGTCCGCGAATCCTTTGGACTCAAGCGAACGTAGCACGTCTGTCGGTGGGTCCGGTTGGGAGGAGCCCGGACCGCGCCGTTCAGCGCGCGCTGTTCTGGTGGATGCCGCGGCCCATGCCGGCGCGCGCCGAGAGGCCGACGTCCGAATGACGAAGCGAACCGATGACATGGCGAACCGTGGTGCGTCCGCCAGCCGCAAGCGGGCTCTCATAGGCGAAGCGAGGGGTAGCCATTTCATATTCCTTTCGTACCAAACGATATTGAGCGATGCGCCGCCGCGTCGCTTTCGATGCCCGCTATATAAGGGTTCGCTGGAAAAGCGGCAGGGGGGCGGCGACATGGAAGGTATGCGCGTGATGCATGTCTTGCGCCCGGTTTCCGCCTTAATCCGCCAATGCTGCCCACAAAATGGGCGATTCATTAACGCGATTTTCCTGGCGACGGTGATCGCTGATTTGCGATAACATGCCGCCGCGGGCCTGAGGCTCGCGGATTCGAATTCCAGATACTGCGGATAAGCCATGTTCCAATCCTTCGACGTCACCTCCACCCCGCAATTCGGCCGTGAGCGCGTGGAGGGGCTGCGGGCGGCCTTCGACGGGCTTGGGATCGATGCCTTCCTCGTGCCGCGCGCCGACGAATATCAGGGCGAATATGTTCCGGCTTCGGCCGAGCGGCTGGCATGGCTGACGGGCTTCACCGGCTCGGCGGGCATTGCGCTGGTGACGCGCTCCGTAGCCGTCGTCTTCGTCGACGGGCGCTATACGACGCAGCTTGCAGCGCAGGTCGATCCGGCCGTCTTCACCGGCGGCGATCTCGTCGGCGAGCCGCCGCATCTGTGGTTGCCGAAGCATGGATCGCGGGGCCTGCGGCTCGGCATCGATCCGTGGCTGCACACCGGCGCGGAAGTGCGCCGGCTGGAGAAGGCCGTGGCCGAACTTGGCGGCACGCTGGTATTCCTTCCGCACAACCCTCTCGACCGGCTCTGGAAAGACCGCCCGGCCGAGCCGCTCGGCGCCGTCACCATCCAGCATGTGGCGCAGGCGGGCGTTCTCGCCGTCGACAAGCTGGCGGCGATTGCCGCGGACCTGCGGGAGAGGAAGCTTCGTGCGGTGCTCGTCACCGATCCGTCCTCGGTCGCGTGGATCTTCAATATCCGCGGCAACGACGTGCCGCATACGCCGCATCCGCTGGCGCGCGCCATCATCCATGCCGAGGGCGAGGCCGAGCTTTTCCTGGACAAGCGCAAGACGAATATCGAGGCGGAGGCCTATCTGGCGCAGATGTGCGTGCAGCTTGCCCCTTCGGAACTGCGGGCGCGGCTTGCCGCCGTTGCGGCCGATGGCGGGCGCATTCTGGTCGATCCGGACCTCACGCCTTACGCGCTGACGGAGCTGATCGCGCGCGAGGGCGGCGTGGCGGTGGAAGGTAGCGATCCGGCCAGGCTGCCGCGCGCCTGCAAGAACGCCGCCGAGATCAACGGTTCGGCGGCGGCGCATCTGCAGGATGGCGCGGCCATGGTGGAATTTCTCTATTGGCTCGAAACCAGCAAGCCGGGGACCATCACCGAGATTGCCGCCGCGAAGGCGCTGGAGGCCGCGCGCGCCGGCGTCGGCGAGCGGATGCAGAACCCGCTCAAGGACATTTCCTTCGATACGATTTCCGGGGCAGGGGAACACGGTGCGATCATCCATTACCGCGTCACCACCGCGACCGACCGGCCGCTGAACGCCGGCGAGCTTTTCCTGCTCGATTCCGGCGCGCAATATATCAACGGCACCACCGACATCACCCGCACCGTCGGCATCGGCCCGGTGCCGGAGGAGCAGCGGCGCTTCTTCACGCTGGTCCTGAAGGGCATGATCGCCATCAGCACGGCGCGGTTTCCGAAAGGCACGCGCGGCTGCGACCTCGATCCGCTGGCGCGCATCGCGCTGTGGAAATCGGGCGCCGACTATGCCCATGGCACCGGCCATGGCGTCGGCTCCTATCTTTCGGTGCATGAGGGGCCGCAGCGCATCTCGCGGCTGTCGACGCAGGAGCTTCTGCCCGGCATGATCCTCTCCAACGAGCCTGGCTACTATCGCCCCGGCGGCTTCGGCATCCGCATCGAGAACCTGATCTATGTGCGCGAGGCCGAAGAGATCGCCGGCGGCGATGCCGCGATGCTCGCCTTCGAGACGCTGACCTATTGCCCGATCGACCGCAGCCTCGTGGTGCCGGAACTGCTGACGCATGAGGAACTGCACTGGCTCAACGACTATCACGACCGCACCCGCGAGGCGCTGATGCCGCTGATCCACGACCACGATATCCGCGCCTGGCTCGAAAACGCGACGCTGCCGCTCAGCCATTGAGCGGCCGGCGCGCGACGCAAGCTTTGCGCGCGTTTCAACCGCTCCATGGCCGCTCTTTCCGGTTGAGGCAAACGCGCCCTCAGGCGAATGCCGCGCCGTGGCAAATCAAATAGATGGTGGGTCCTGAACCCTGCTGCTGTGGCGGCCGGGCAGCTTTGTCAGGCGCGTTGCTTTCAGAAACGGCGAATGTTCTGCAATTCCCACATTGATCTGTCTCAATGCGCAAGAGGAGATGGATGATTACTACTATGGCGCCATACATGAATCGTTAAGCAATTTATGTGAAATAATGTGTAAATATACAACCGATTATTGCAATTTATTTTCTGAATCATTTGGTCCGCGGCTGCTTACAGCCAGGCGAACGTCGTGAAAACGTTATCGCGGCCCCGAGACGGCAGGCCCAGGTTTTAAAAACGGCTTCGTCGGACCACCGGTGAACGGATTGTGACGGCCCGATGAGCGGGCCGGTAACGTGCGATGTCAAATCGTTCTGCAGACCGCCGGCACGGGGACGGGGCAGAAGGCAATCCGAAACGACAGGACCCTACGCGTGAACAAATTGTCCCTGAAAGTCATTCTCACGGCCCTGATGGTGGCGATCATCGTCACCATCGTGGTCTTCGCGACAGTATCGCTGCGTAGCATCAGCACCATCGGCGCTTCGACGCAGGAGATCGGCGGCTACTGGTTCGGCCGGCTGGTCGATGCCCGCGAGGTGAAGGGCACCTTCGCCGATCTGCGTCTTGGCTATTCCCGCTTCGGCATGGCCTCCGGCGATGCGGAGTTCAAGACCCAGGCCGCAGCCCTTGAGCAGGCCAAGGACGCATTGACCAAGAGCATCGCCACCTATGAGGCCAAAGTCACGACCGAGACCGGCCGCGTGCTGACCGACAAGATCAAGGTCGCGACCGCCGCTTATCTGGAGCGAGGTTCGCAGTTCGTCAAGCTGATCGAGAGCGGCAGCCAGGACGAGGCGCGCAACCTGTTCAACAACGACATGCGCGACAGCGCCAACAAGGTGAATTCGGTGATCGTCGAGCTGGTGAATTTCATCACCGACCGCGCCGACGACGCCGTTGCCCAGGCGGACGCGGCGGCATCGTCCGCCTTCCGCATGACGCTTGCCATCGCGGCAGTGGCCGTCATCATCAGCCTGATCGGCATGTACATCGCCTCGGCGCGCATCGCCAGTCCGATCCAGTGCATCACCGGCGCCATGCGCAAGCTTGCCGACGGCGACGTCGAAAGCGACGTGCCCTTCGCGAACCGTCAGGACGAAATCGGCGCCATGGCCGCCGCCGTCCAGATCTTCCGCGATAACGCCATCGAGCGCATCCGGCTGGAAAAGGAAGCCGACGCCAACCGCTCGATGAGCGAGAAGGAGCGCATCGCCCGCGAAGAGCAGCGGGCAAAGGAAGCCGCCGACGTGAAATTCGCGGTCGACAGCCTGGCGGGCGCCCTTTCGAAGCTCTCCGACGGCGACGTCTCCTACCGCATCGAGCAGCCCTTCGTCGAAAGCCTCGACGCGGTGCGCAAGGATTTCAACGGCTCGGCGGAAAAGCTGCAATCGGCTCTCGGCAACGTCGCGCAGAATGCGCGGGGCATCGCCGCCGGCGCCAACGAGATCCGCTCCGCCGCCGACGATCTTGCCAAGCGCACCGAGCAGCAGGCCGCTTCCGTCGAGGAAACCGCCGCGGCGCTGGAGCAGATCACCACGACGGTCCGCGATTCGACCAAGCGCGCTCAGGAGGCCGGCACGCTGGTCGCCCGCACCAAGGCGGGTGCCGAGCAATCCGGCGAGGTCGTGCGCAACGCGGTCGTCTCCATGGAGCAGATCGCCAAGTCGGCGAACGAGATTTCCAACATCATCGGCGTGATCGACGAAATCGCCTTCCAGACCAACCTTCTGGCGCTCAACGCCGGCGTCGAGGCCGCGCGTGCCGGCGAGGCGGGCAAGGGCTTTGCCGTCGTCGCGCAGGAGGTGCGCGAGCTGGCGCAGCGTTCGGCCAAGGCGGCGAAGGAAATCAAGGAGCTGATCACCACCTCGAACGAGCAGGTGCATCAGGGCGTCCGGCTGGTCGGCGATACCGGCCGCGCGCTGGAGACGATCGTGTCCGAAGTGCAGGAGATCAACCGGCATGTGGCGGCGATCGTCGAGGCGGCTCACGAACAGTCGTCCGGCCTGCAGCAGATCAACACGGCCGTCAACCAGATGGACCAGGACACGCAGAAGAATGCGGCGATGGTGGAGGAATCCACCGCCGCCAGCCATGGCCTTGCCCGCGAAGTGGCATCGCTGAACGAGCTGCTGGCGCAGTTCAAGCTCGCCGGAAACGGGTACGCCGCATCGACGCCCGCCGTCCGCGCGGCCACGGGCAGCGAGCGTCCCGCCGCGTCTCCCGTCCGGGCGCTTGGCCGCAAGATCGCCGCCGCCTTCTCCGGCAACGCCGCGGTCGACACCTCGAAGGGCGAGTGGGAGGAATTCTGACGGCCGCGCTCATCGCGCTGAAATAGGAATTCAGTCTTTGCATGAAGGCCATCCGCGAAATTCGCGGGTGGCCTTTTTGCTTATTTCCGCGGCTGGAACGTATGCTCCGGGCCGGGGAAGGTGCGGGCCTTGACCTCTTCGGCATAGGTTGCCGCCGCCTTCGAGACCAGCGGGGCCAGCTCGGCGAAGTGTTTTACGAAGCGCGGCTTGAAGTCGTTGAAGAGGCCGAGCATGTCGTCGCACACCAGCACCTGCCCGTCGCAGGCCGGGGAGGCGCCGATGCCGATGGTGGGGACTGCGAGCGCTTCCGTGATCTCGCGGGCGAGCGGTTCGATCGTGCCTTCCACGACGATGGCAAAGGCGCCGGCCTCGGCAATCGCCGCCGCATCCTTGCGGATCTTTTCTGCCTCCTTGTCGGAGCGCCCGAGCGTGCGGAAGCCGCCGGTGGTGTTGACCTGCTGCGGCATCAGGCCGACATGGCCGCAGACCGGGACGCCGCGGGCGGTGAGAAACGCGACCGTCTCGGCCATTTCCGCGCCGCCTTCGAGCTTCACCCCGTCGCAGCCGGTTTCGGCCATGATGCGGGCGGCGCTGCGGAAGGCCTGTTCCCTGGATTCCTGATAGGAGCCGAAGGGCAGGTCGACGATGACGGCGGCGTGTTCCGCGCCGCGCATCACCGCCTGACCGTGCGCGATCATCATCTCCATGGTGACGGCGACGGTCGAGGGCAGGCCGTAGAGCACCATGCCGAGCGAATCGCCGACGAGCAGCATGTCGCAATGCGGATCGAGCAGCCGCGCCATCGGCGTCGTATAGGCCGTCAGCGAAACGATGGGGCTGACGCCTTTCATCGCCTGCAATTGCGCCGTCGTCTTGCGCTTGAGCGTTCCCTGCTTGCTCATCTCAGGCTTCCTTTCCGATGACGCGGTTATCGAGCAATCGCGTCCTGCCGATGCGCACGAAGAGGAGGAGGAGAAAGCGCCGTCCGGCGATCGAGGCAAGCGGCTCCAGCGTGTCGGGATCGCGCACGGCCACCACCTCGGCGGCCGCAAGCGGCTCGCGGGCGATGAAGCCCCGGATCGCCTGCTCCAGCGCCGCCGGGTCCGATGCGCCGCCAGCGGCCAGCCGCTCCGCTTCGGCCAGCGCCTGCGGGACGATGACCGCCGCCGCGCGCTCTTCCGGTGAGAGGTAGACATTGCGCGAGGAGAGCGCCAGGCCGTCATGGTCGCGCACCGTCGGCACCGGCACGACGCGGACCGGCTGGGCGAGGTCTTCGGCCATGCGGCGGATGATCGCCACCTGCTGGTAGTCCTTCTCGCCGAAATAGGCGCTGTCCGGCTGGACGATATTGAAGAGCTTGGTGACGACCGTCGCGACGCCGGCGAAATGGCCGGGCCTGACCGATCCCTCCAGCTCCGCGCCGAGCTTCGGCACGTCCACCACGGTTTCCATCGGCCGCGGATACATGTCGGCGACGGCAGGCGCGAAGAGGTAGTCGACGCCTGCGGCCACAAGCATGGCGCTGTCGCGCTCCAGATCGCGCGGATAGGCGGACAGGTCTTCCGTCGCGCCGAACTGCAGCGGATTGACGAAGATGGAGGTGACGACGATGTCGTTTTCGGCGCGGGCGCGCGCCACGAGTTCCATATGGCCGGCATGGAGATAGCCCATGGTCGGCACGAGGCCGATGCGGGCGCCGGCCTTGCGGTGCGCGGCAAGGCGTTCGCGGAGCGCGGCGATGGCGTGAAGCGTTTCCATATCGTTCCTCCGAGGCGGAAAGCTCCCTCCGCCTTCGCCCGTTTCCTCCCCGAAACGGGCAGCCTCTCCTAACTTGTGCGTTGCAAAAAATCAATGCGGTGCAGCAGCGGCCCCTCATCCGCCCTGAGCTTGTCGAAGGGGCGCCACCTTCTCCCCGCAGGCGGGGAGAAGGACCGATGCCGCACCCTCATCGTCATCAGCAGCGCACGTTCCCTCTCCCCGTCAAAACGGGGAGAGGGTTAGGGTGAGGGGCATTGTGCCGCACTTCGGACATGCATTAGCGCTTTCGTCAACATTTTCAGCTTAGCTCCGCCCATGGCGAAAATCGTGGCGTTGGCGGCATATTTCTATCAGGCGGCGGTCGCCTTCGGGCTTCTGATCGCGGTCGCGCATTTGCTGTCGCCGGCCGATTACGCGGCCTATTCGCTGTTCCTCGCCGTCACCCAGTTTGCCGCGATCTTCTGCTTCGAATGGATACGCTTTGCCTGCACCCGCTTCTATCCCGGCCAGACGCCGGATGCCGAGCCGGCGCAGCGAAAGGTTCTCGTCATCGAATTTGCGACTTGCGCGGCGCTTTGCGCCGTGGCCGCGGCGGTCTCGGTGCCCTTCGGGATTTCGCCGGCCGTCGCGCTCATGGGGGTGCTGGTGGCGATCTTCCAGGGCGGCAGCGATCTGCACCTGACCATGCTGCGGTTTCGTCAGGAATTTCGCGGATTTTCCCGCCTTCAGGGCTCGCGAGCGACCATTCTGGCGGCGGGAACGCTGGCGGGCGCCGGCCTTTCGCCGGGCTTCACGGCGGCGGCCGCCGGCCTCGTCGCCGGCTATATCGCCTATGGCGCGTTGGCGGTTTTTCTCACGCGGGGCGAGGCGCGGGCGGAGGCCGGCTTCCAGCCGGCGCTGGTTCGCCAGCATTTCGTCTATGGCAGCGTTGCGGCGGGTGCCGCGGTCGTCGGGATGCTGGCGCCGCTCGGGCTGAAATCCATTCTTGCCGCGGCGCTGGGCGCCGGCGGTGCGGCGGGCGCGCTGCTGGCGCTCGATCTTCTGCAGAAGCCTTTCGTGCTGATCGTCTCGGCCTTGCAGGCGATCCAGTATCCGGACGTCGTGACGCATTACGATCGAGAGGGGGAGACTCCGGCCCTGCGGCGGCGGCTCGGCGACTATTATGCGCTTCTGACCGGCTTCTCGCTGATGACGGCGGCCGGCATTTTCGCGCTGTTGCAGCCGGTCGGCCTCTTCGTGGTGGCGCCCGCGCTCCGCGAGGGTTTTGTCGAGGCCGCCCCCTTCGTCACCGGCCTTTCGCTGCTGAGGGCGCTGACGTTGAACATGCTGCCGACGCCGGCGCATCTGCGCCGCCGGCTCGCCGCGATCCTGCTGCTTGCGGTCGCCGATTGCCTGGCTCTGAACGGCGGTGCGCTCGCCGTGGGCTATCTCTCGTCCTTCAGCGGCGGTGCGTTGATGCTGGGTGCGATGGCCGGCGCGATGGCGGCGGTGCTGGTCGGCCTGCGGGTGCTTTTCTCGCTGCGCTTCGATTTCGTCTGGCCGCCGGTTCTCCTCTCGGCCGCCGCCTGCGCCGTGCCGGTGCTTGCCAATGCCGGGCTCGGGCGAAATCTCTGGATCTCCGTCGGTGTCGGCATGGTCGGCGGCGGCGTGCTCTGCCTCGCCAGCCTCTACAGCTATTTCGCCCGGATGGTCCGGCCGCAGCCGGCACCTTGAGGCGCGGTCATAGCGCCGCGAGCATGTCGAGCACCCGGTCGGCGCTCCGGTCCCATGAGAAGCGGCCGATATTGTCCCGGCCCTTGGCGATCAGCGAGTGCCGCAATTCGGCATCCTCGGCAATCCGGCGCATGGCGTCCGTCAGTTCCGCGCGCTTCGTCGGATCGAAATAGAGGGCGGCGGTGCCGCAGGCTTCGCGCACCGCGGGGATGTCGGCGGCGAGCACCGGGCAGCCCTGCGTCATCGCCTCCAGCGGCGGAATACCGAAACCCTCGTAAAGGCTCGGGAAGACGAAGGCGGTCGCCTGCCGTTGCAATGCGACGATTTCCGCATCGCTGAGACGGCCGGCAAAGACGAGCGCGCCGCTTTGCGCCCTTTCGTCCGGCTTGAACACCGATGGCGCCGTACCGCCGACGATGACGAGCTTCTGGCCGGGATCGGCCAGCTCCTCGAAGGCGCGGATGGCGAAATCGAGGTTCTTGTTCGGCTTCATCGTGCCGACCAGAAGGAAATAGCCGTTTTCGCGAAGGCCGAGTCGCTCGATGACGCCGGTATCGGGCGCGAGCGCGGCGAAGTGGTCGACGGCGTTGTAGATGACGTCGATGCCGCCGGCAGGCACGCGGAAGACCGAGGCGATCTCCCGGCGCGAGAAATCCGACACCGTTCCGATCTTGGCGCTGCGGGTCAGCGCGAAGCCGAGGGCCGCGTGCAGCAGCCGGTAGCTGCGCCGGAAGGATTGCGGGTGGCGGAAAATGGTGACGTCGTGGATGACGACCGCCTGACGGCGGTGCGCGACCGGACCGCTGCCGCCGAAGCCGACCAGCCTGCCGCCGCGCGCGCGGCCGAGCAGCGCCGTCTGCTCCCAGAGATGGCCGGGGCCGGAGCCGAAGGCATCGACGGCGATGGCCTCAAGCGGCAGATCGACCGGCGTGCCGCGCGGCACCGCCAGCCGCCACGCGGCATCCTTCAGGGCCGGCGGCAGGGCGCCGGAGGCGATCTTGCGGTCGAGCGACAGCGTCAGCTCGCGCGCGAAGCGCTGGACGCCGGAAAGCGGCTGGCCGAGAAAGCGGCCGTTGATGGTGATGGTCTGCACGAAAATGCCCCTGCGCCTTTTAGCGCACAGTGCGCGATTTTCGTGAAGGAAGGCTTAGAGTATTTTCGCAATTCCGGACGCAAAACCGCTGCACACTTTTGCTGGAATTGCTCTAGCCGGCCATCGCTTCCGCGCTGGAGACGATGGCGATGCCGCGCTCGCGCATTTCCTCGATGGCGGCCTTGACGCCGGCGGCATCGATGCCGCGGCTGGCATCCTCGATCAGGCGCACGCGGACGCCGGGAAGCATGTCCACCGCATCGAGCGCCGAGAATTTGACGCAATAGTCGGTGGCAAGGCCGCAGAGGTCGAGTTCGGTCACGCCTCTGGCGCGCAGCTTGTCGGCGAGGCCGGTCAGCGCGTGATGGTCGTTGTCGCGGAAGGCGGAATAGCTGTCGACCGCCGGGTCCTGCCCCTTCTGCTGGATGAAGTCGATGCGGCCCTTGTCGAGATCGGGATGCAGCTCGGCATCCTTCGTGCCCTGCACGCAATGGTCCGGCCACATCATCTGCGGCTTGCCGGAAAGCTCGCCCATCTCGAAGGGCTTCGCACCGGGATGGCTGGAGGCGAAGCTGCCGTGGCCGGCGGGATGCCAGTCCTGCGTGGCGACCACCAGATCGTAGCGGCCGCTGCGGATCAGGCGGTTGGCGACCGGCACGATCCGGTCCCCCTCCGGGACGGGCAGGTTGCCGCCGGGGCAGAAGCCGTTCTGGATGTCGGTCAGTAGCAGTGCCTTCATAGGTCTTTATTCCTGTGTGTCCGAATGGGCGCGCGGCACGATGCCAATCCGCGCCCGGCGGAGCAAGCAAAAAAGGGCGCCGCGATCCGGCGCCCTTCGAGGCTTACGGCTTGTGGCCCTTCAGCCCGTAGAAGGCGATGTAGATGTAGCAGAGCACCGGCATCAGGAAGGCGAGGTGGATGCCGATCGTGTCGGCAAGCGCGCCCTGGATCACCGGCAGGATCGCGCCGCCGACGATGGCGAGGCAGAGGATGCCGGAGCCCTGGCTGGTGTGCCGGCCGAGCCCGTGCAGCGCGAGGCTGAAGATGGTCGGGAACATGATCGAGTTGAAAAGCCCGACCGCAAGCACCGTCCACATGGCGACATGGCCGGTCGTCAGCACGGTCACGAGCAGCAGGACGGCCGCGACGGCGGCATTGAAGGCGAGCGCCTTGCCGTCGTCGACGTAGCGCATCACCGCCGAGCCGATGAAGCGGCCGATCATGGCGCCGCCCCAGAAATAGGCGACGTAATGGGCGGCATCGGAGGGCGTGAGGCCGGCAATGTCGGGCTGGCCCATGAAGTTGACGAGGAAGCTGCCGACGCTGACCTCGCCGCCGACATAGACGAAGATGCCGATGGCGCCGAGAACGAGGTGGCGGTATTGCCAGGCGGAGCCGCCGCCCCGCATCGGGGCGATTTCCTCTTCATCCTCGACCTGGGGCAGTTTCAGCGCGGCGAAGACGGCGGCAAGCACGAGGAAGGCGGCGGCGAGCAGCAGATAGGGGAATTTCACCGCATCCGCTTCGGCAACCCGTACCGCCTCCAGTTGTTCGGGCGTCGCATTGCTGACGGCGGCGGTCGCCGCGCCGAGGATCAGCAGGGCGCCGAAGAGCGGCGCGATGGTGGTACCGAGCGAATTGAAGGCCTGGGTGAGGTTGAGCCGGCTCGCGGCGGTGTCCGGCGGGCCGAGAACGGTGACATAGGGGTTGGCGGCCACCTGCAGGATGGTGATGCCGACCGCGAGCACGAAAAGGGCGCCGAGGAAGAGGGCATAGATGCGGTAGCTTGCCGCCGGAACGAAGAGGGCGCAGCCGACCGCGGCGATCAAAAGCCCGGTCACGATGCCCCATTTGTAGCTGATCCGCTTGACCAGCGCGCCGGCCGGCAGAGAGGCGATGAAATAGGCGCCGAAGAAGCAGAACTGGATCAGCATCGACTGCGTATAGTTCAGCGAGAACACGCTTCTCAAATGCGGCACCAGAATGTCGTTCAGGCAGGTGATGAAGCCCCACATGAAGAACAGGGAGGTCAGCGCGATGAGCGCGAATTGATAGTTGCCTTTGGTCTGCCGTCCGGTCTCGCGAACGCCGGCGGAGCTGCTTGGGATTGCGCCAGCCACTTTCTGATCCTCAGTCGTTTGTGTTTGCTTGCAGGTCGGTCGATCCTGCGCGATGCATGTGCCTGCGGCCGGGACTTTGACGGGCCGGCGCGGCTGCCGGACCCGGTATAGGCCTTTTCGGGATGAATGAAAGCAACGCAGCAATGCTCATTTTGCAATGCGGAAATGTCGCAATTGATAAAGTCGGCAGTTGCATTTCGAAATTGACCTCCGTCAGGCGCGCGCTCAGGCTACTCCGAAGAAGGAGAAGGAATTATGTCAATCAGGGTCGTCAGACTGGGTTCGCCGCGCATGGAAGGCGAGGGACTGCGCATCGGCACCGTGCGCCGCCCGCCGCGCGGCGTGCCGAAAGCCGAGTTCGCCAGCCGGGATTATTACGACGTCTGGCTGCCAACGCTGGCGCCGAGCCAGGAACTGGTCAAACAGGCGCAGGCCGCCGGGACTGATGCCGAATGGAACGCCTTCGCCAAAGCCTACCGCAAGGAAATGAGCGCGCACGACCCGAGCCACGTCCTCGACCTTCTGGCCGGTCTGTCGCAGACAAGCAACTTTTCCGTCGGATGTTACTGCGAGAACGAGGCGCGCTGCCACCGGAGTTTGCTGCGGGGGCTTTTGCAGGAGCGTGGGGCGAAAATGGCGTGACGACGGCTTCTCCTCTCCCGCAAGGGGAGAGGAAAGGCCGCTTCAAACCCTCTCCACGAACCCGTCCAGCACCCGTTTCTGGCCTGCCTTGTCGAAATCGATCGTCAGCTTGTTGCCCTCGATTGCGGCGACGTTGCCGTTGCCGAATTTGAGGTGGAAGACGCGGTCGCCGATGGTGAAGCGGGAAGGGGTGTCGGCGACGGATTTGGCGACCAGCTCGCCGTCGATGGTGCGGGCGCGGGGGCCGCTTTCGCCGTAGCCGATGCGTTCGATGGCGTGGCCGGAGCGGGTGCCCCAGTTGTCGCGCGTGGCGTCCGTGCGGTTCTGCTGGGCGCGCTTCCAGCCGGGGGTGGCGTAGGCGTTGGCGAAGGGGTCCTGCTTGTCGAAGCGCGACTGGCCGTAGCCGCCGCGCCCGTAGCCGCCGTAGGACTGCTCCATTTCGGCGACGGAGACGTGCGTCTCCGGCAGTTCGTCGAGAAAGCGCGACGGCATGGTCGATTGCCAGAGCCCGTGGATGCGGCGGTTGGAGACGAACCAGATGTGGCAGCGGCGCTTGGCGCGCGTCAGCCCGACATAGGCAAGCCGCCGTTCCTCCTCCAGCCCGGCGCGGCCGCCCTCGTCGAGCGCGCGCTGGTGCGGAAACAGGCCTTCCTCCCAGCCGGGAAGGAACACGGTCTCGAACTCCAGCCCCTTGGCGGAGTGCAGCGTCATGATCGAGACGGCATCGAGATTTTCGTTCTGCTCGGCATCCATGACCAGCGCGACGTGCTCGAGGAAGCCGCGCATGCTTTCGAAGGCGTCCATCGAGCGGACGAGTTCCTTCAGGTTTTCCAGCCGCCCCGGCGCTTCCGCCGACTTGTCGGCCTTCCACATATCGGTGTAGCCGGACTCTTCGAGGATGGTTTCAGCAAGCTCGGTATGCGGCGTGTTTTCCAGCAGGCCCTGCCAGCGGCGGAAGCTCTGCACGACGTCGTAGAGCGCCTTGCGCGGCTTCGGCTTCATCTCGTCGGTCTCGACGAGATCGGCGGCGGCGGCCAGCATCGGGATATCGCGGGCGCGGGCATAGTCGTGCAGCGCGCGCACGGTGGTCTCGCCGAGGCCGCGCTTCGGCGTATTGACGATGCGCTCGAAGGCGAGGTCGTCGGCCGGCTGGCAGACGAGGCGGAAATAGGCCATGGCGTCGCGGATTTCGAGGCGCTCGTAGAAGCGCGGGCCGCCGACGACGCGGTAGTTGAGGCCGAGCGTGACGAAGCGGTCTTCGAATTCGCGCATCTGGAAGGAGGCGCGGACAAGGATCGCCATGTCGTTCAGCTTGTGCTCGTGCCGCTGCAGCTGCTCGATCTCTTCGCCGATGGCGCGGGCCTCCTCCTCGGAATCCCAGGAGGCGTGCACCTGCACCTTGATGTCGTCGGGATCGGAGCGCTCGGTGAAGAGCGTCTTGCCGAGCCGGCCTTCATTATGGGCGATCAGGTGTGCTGCGGCGCCGAGAATATGCGCGGTGGAGCGATAGTTGCGCTCCAGCTTGATCACCTTGGCGCCCGGAAAATCCTTCTCGAAGCGCAGGATGTTGTCCACCTCCGCGCCGCGCCAGCCATAGATCGATTGGTCGTCGTCGCCGACGCAGCAGACGTTCTGCGTCTCGCCCTTCGGCCGCTGCGCCAAGAGCCGCAGCCACATGTACTGCGCCGTGTTGGTGTCCTGATACTCGTCGACGAGGATATAGCGGAAGCGCTTGTGGTAATCCTTCAAGACGTCCGGGTATTTGCGGAACATGGCGATCGGATGCAGGAGCAGGTCGCCGAAATCGCAGGCGTTCAGCGTCTTCAGCCGCGCCTGATAGGCGATGTAAAGCTCGCGACCCTTGCCGTTGGCGAAGGCGCGGGCGTCCCCCTCGGGGATGTCGGCCGGGCCGAGGCCCTTGTTCTTCCAGGTGTCGATCATGCCGGCGAACTGTTTTGCCGGCCAGCGCTTGTCGTCCAGCCCCTCGGCCTGGATCAGCTGCTTGATGAGCCGCACCACATCGTCGGTGTCGAGGATGGTGAAATCGGAGTTGAGGCCGACAAGCTCGGCATGGCGCCGGAGAAGCTTCACGCCGATCGAGTGGAAGGTGCCGAGCCACGGCATGCCCTCGACCGCGCCGCCGACGAGAAGCGCGATGCGCTCCTTCATCTCGCGCGCCGCCTTGTTGGTGAAGGTGACGGCGAGGATCTGCGAGGGGAAGGCGCGGCCCGAGGCGAGGATGTGGGCGATGCGGGTGGTGAGCACCCGCGTCTTGCCGGTGCCGGCGCCGGCGAGCACGAGTACGGGGCCGTCCAGCGTTTCGACGGCATCCGCCTGTTCCGGGTTGAGGCCGGCGAGATAGTCCGGCTTGCCGCGGGCGCCGTCGCGGGCGGCCATGGCGCGCGCCGCGATGCCGCCGGCGGTTCCGCCACCTGCACCCTGCGCCGCCGGGCGGCGAGGCTCCGGATGCGCCGGCTCCTCGTCGAAGAAGGGAATATCGTCGTTTCCGATGGTCATGCCGCCCAATGTAGTGATTCGAGGTCGAAAGGCAAAAGGATCGCGGGGATCGTGAACAAAAAGTGCACATAACGCCTGTTTTCGGCAAAGGGAAGGGCGCTTCGGCGGAAAAGGGCACGGGCGGGGGCCGATGGGGGCGTTGCCTTTTATGGTAAATCTCCGCCCTTCTTTAGCGCTTTGTTAAGCGTGAATGGTAATGATTGCGACAGTAACCGACCCCGTGAACTCCGGCTGTTTTTTCCGGGTTCATGCCCGCCGATCTTGATCGGCCCGCTGCCATGAAGGCGATGCGGAATGGTTATATCCTCTTGTTTTTGTTGCGTTCTGTTGTGTATCTGCGTTCGGAGTATCAATCGTGAGTTTATTTCTGCGTCCGGCAACGGCGGTGGCGCTTGCCGTGTTGCGAAGCACCGAAAGCCAGCTCAACAAGACGCAGCAGCAGGCGGCTTCCGGCCTGCGCGTCGCCGGCGCGAAGGATAACGCCGTCTACTGGCACGTCGCGACCATGACCCGCTCCGATACCAGCGCGCTTTCGGCCGTGGGCGATGCGCTGGGACTTGCCGCCGCGACCGTCAACATCGCCTCGACCAGCATCAGCAATGCCGCCGACGTCGTCTCCCAGATCAAGGCGAAGCTGGTGGCCGCGACCGAGGACGGCGTCGACAAGACCAAGATCAACGACGACATTTCACAATTGAAGGACCAGTTGCGCAGCATCGGCGAGGCGGCGAGCTTCAACGGCGACAACTGGGTGCAGCTCGACGGCGACGACGATCCCTACAAGCCGAAGGAAATTCCGGCCTCGATCATCCGCCATACCGACGGCACGATCGCCATCGGCAAGCTCACCTATCTCGGCGACGCCGCGCCGACCGGGACGATCACGACGGACGATGCCGGCTATCTGATCGACGATCTGGCGAACGGCACCGGCGGCCACGGCGTACTCACCTCCGATGCCTTCGCGAAGTCGGTGGGCGCGGGTCAAAACTACGTGCTCCTCACCAGCAAGGGCGGCGATACGAGTGGTCAGGTGGAAATCGCGCTCGACAGCACGACGACCTCCGGGCAGGTCAAGGACATGCTGAGTGTCGTCGACGCGATGCTCGGCCAGTTGACGACGGTCGGCTCGGCCTTCGGCTCGATGGAAAAGCGGATAGAACTGCAGCAGAATTTCGCGCAGAGCCTCGGCGACAGCCTGACGGAAGGCGTCGGCAAGCTGGTCGATGCCGACATGGAGGAGGTGTCGTCACGCCTTCTGGCGCTGCAGACGCAGCAGCAGCTCGGGCTGCAATCGCTGTCGATCGCGAATGCCAGCTACGACACGATTCGCCAGCTCTTCCAGAATATTCATTGACGGAACGGGCGGAAAACGGCTCGAAAAGGCGTTGAACGGCGGCCTGAAGCGGCGAAAAAGCCGATTCATCATATTGCCGTATTCCTTGATATCTGCTCTGAAAAAAGCTCACTCCGGAGACGATCGATCCATGCTCAAGAAGTTTGTCCTGCTTGCCGTTTCGGCTGCCTATCTCAGCGCCTGCACCACCACCGATCCCTATACGGGGCAGCAGAAGGTATCCAACACGGCCGGCGGTGCCGCCATCGGCGCAGGGCTCGGCGCGCTGGCAGGGCTTGCGGTCGGCGGCTCGCCGGTCGGACGGCGCAATGCGGCGCTGATCGGCGCCGGCATCGGCGCGCTCGCCGGCGGATCGATCGGCAACTACATGGACCAGCAGGAAGCGGAGCTGCGCCAGCAGTTGCAGGCGACCGGCGTTTCGGTAACGCGCGTCGGCGACCGCATCATCCTGAACATGCCGTCCAACATCACGTTTGCCACCGACCAGGACGCGGTGAAGCCGGAATTCTATCCGACGCTGAATTCGGTCGCGATCGTGCTGCGCAAGTTCGACCGCACGCTGATCGACGTCAACGGCCACACGGATTCGACCGGCAGCCTGCAGCATAACCAGGAGCTTTCCGAGCGCCGCGCGGCGTCCGTCGCCAACCTGCTCGGCAGCCAGGGCATCGACCAGCGCCGCATCTCCACCATGGGCTTCGGCTCCTCGCAGCCGGTCGCCACCAACGCGACGGAAGCGGGCCGCGCCCAGAACCGCCGCGTCGAAATCCAGATCGCGCCGATCACGCAGAACGGCTGATCGGCACAGGCGAACGACGGACATGGCCGGGCTTGCGCCCGGCCGTTTTCGTTTAGGGAGGCTAGGCGTGCATCACCGCTCCCTTGGTGATCTTGTCGACCACCTTCTTCTCGGCGCGCAGCGCAATGCCCACCACCTTGGCGTCCTCCGGTGCGAATTCCGCGAAGACGGCGCGGTTGGCGGTATCGTGGCCGGTGGAAAACATCTCCTCTATGAACAGGGAGGCGGTCACGTCGCGCTCCAGCGCGCGGCGGTGAATGGCGGCGATCGCGGCGTCGTCGGCGGAAAGCACGATGATCGGCTGCACCGAAAGCGCGTTGTAGAGATTGCCGGCGCGGTCGCGGTAGGCTTCGCCGATGATTGCCGGATTCTGGCCGACGATGCCGCTCATCAGGAAGGCCGTGACATTCAGCCGCTGCCAGGAGGCGAGATTGTCTCGCAGGACGATTGCGATTTTGGTATCGAACATGGATGCCTCTTTCATGCAAGGATTTCGACGTGAGTGCCGTGACCGGGGATGTAGTCGGCGAAGCTTCGCAAGGTCTTGAACATTTGTGCAGGCTGCCGGCCGGCAACCGCATCGTGGCCGCGCCCGCCTATCCCGGCATCGAGCGGATACAGGCGCAGTTTCACGGCGACGTTTTCGAGCCGCATCGCCACGACACCTACGCGCTCGGCGTGACCATCGGCGGCGTGCAGCGGTTTCACTATCGCGGCGAGCGCCGCGACAGCCTGCCCGGCAGCGTGATCGTGCTGCACCCCGACGAGGTTCACGACGGCGGCGCTGCGACGGATGACGGCCTCGTCTACCGGATGATCTATATCGAACCGTCGCTGATGGCCGAGGGACTGGAGAGCGCCAATACGCCGCTGCCCTTCGTCTCCGATCCGGTGATCCGCGATGCGCAGCTGGCGCGGACCCTGCTGTCGGCGGCGGGCGAACTGGACAGCGAGTTGAACGACCTTTTCGTGGACGACTTCATTGCTGAGGTCGCGGCCCGGCTTGCCAGCCACGCCGGTGCTGCGCCGAAGCCGATCGGCGCGCTCGCCCGAAGCCGCGTGGCGATGGCGCGCGATCACCTTGAAGCCAATCTTCTGCGCCGCGTCACCTCCGGCGAACTGGAGGCGCTGACGGGGCTCGACCGCTTCACGCTGTCACGGCACTTCCGCGCCGCCTTTGCGACCAGTCCGCACCGTTTCCTGCTGATGCGCCGGCTGCAACGGGCGCGGCAGATGATCGCGAAGGGCGAGCCGCTGGCAGAGGTGGCGGCGGCCACCGGCTTTGCCGACCAGAGCCATTTCACCCGGCACTTCAAGAAGACCTATGGCGTGGCACCCGGCGCCTGGGGCGAGATGGTCGGCATCAGTCGTGCGGCGCGGCAGTGACAATCGGGATTTTTGAATCTACTGCAACGGGCTTGAATGCGCAGCGGGCCTGCGAGGAGAAAGATCATGGCACTTGCAGACGTAAAGGCGGGCACGCGCAACGAGGCGGGGATCGCGCTTGTCGTCGAGGCGCTGAAGGCGCAGTTCGGGGAGCGGTTCCAGACAGGGCAGTCCTTCCGCGAACAACATGCGCATACGACCACCTATATTCCGGCGCAGCTTCCCGACGGCGTGCTCTTCGCAGAGGGGAGCGATGACGTGAAGGCCGTGGTACGGCTTTGCGGCGCGCATGGCTTGCCGATCGTTCCGTTCGGAACGGGGTCGTCGCTGGAGGGGCAGGTCAACGCGCCGATGGGCGGCATATCCATCGATTTCAGCCGGATGAATCGCGTTCTTCACGTGAATGCGGAGGATCTGGACTGCACGGTCGAGCCGGGCGTGACGCGCGAGCAGTTGAACACCCATCTTCGCGACACCGGCCTGTTCTTCCCGATCGATCCCGGCGCCAACGCCTCGATCGGCGGCATGACCTCGACGCGGGCCTCCGGCACCAACGCGGTGCGCTACGGCACGATGCGGGACAACGTGCTGTCGGTCACGGTGGTCACGGCGAACGGCGAGGAAATCCGCACCGCGCGCCGCGCCCGCAAATCCTCTGCCGGCTACGACCTGACGCGGCTTTTCGTCGGTGCGGAAGGGACGCTCGGCGTGCTGACCTCGGTGACGCTGCGGCTCCACGGCATCCCGCAGAAGATCGCCGGCGGCGCCTGCGCTTTTCCGAGCGTCAAGGCGGCCTGCGACGCGGTGATCATGACCATCCAGATGGGTGTTCCGGTTGCCCGCATCGAGCTTCTCGACGCCATGCAGATGCGCGCCTTCCGGAACTATTCCGGGCTCTCCTACGAGGAAAAGCCGACGCTCTTTCTCGAATTCCACGGCACCGACGAGACGGTGGCGCTGCAATCGGCGCAGTTCGCCGAGATTGCAGCCGAGTGCGGCGGCGGGGAATTTCTCTGGACCAGCAATCCGGAGGAGCGCAACAAGCTGTGGAAGGCCCGCCATGATGCCTACTGGTCGGTGCGGGCGCTGGCGCCCGGCCGCGCGATCCTTGCGACCGACGTCTGCGTGCCGATTTCGCGGCTTGCCGATTGCGTCACGGAAACGCAGGCCGATATCGAAGCGCACGGCCTGCTGGCGCCGATCGTCGGCCATGCCGGGGACGGCAATTTCCATGTGCAACTGCTGTTCGACGACCGGAGCGCGGAGGGCATCGCCGTTGCCGAGGGTTTCGTCGCGCGGCTGAACGCGCGGGCGCTCGCCATGGACGGCACCTGCACCGGCGAGCACGGCATAGGGCAGGGCAAGATGGCGTTCCTCGAACAGGAACTCGGCGGCGGCGTGGACCTCATGCGCCAGCTCAAGCGCAGCCTCGACCCCGGCAACATCTTCAATCCGGGCAAGATTTTCTCGCTTGGGTGAGGTCGCGTTCGGCTGCTGCCCCTCATCCGGCTGCCGCCACCTTCTCCCCGTTTTGACGGGGAGAAGGGATATGCCGCGCCATCTCAGTCCCCTCTCCCCGCCTGCGGGGAGAGGGTTAGGGTGAGGGGCAAGCCGCCCCCAACACTTCGATGTTGCGTCGCGGCAAGCCTCTCGCCTATAAGCTTCTCATCCACCACGGACCCGGTGAAATTCCGGGTGGCTCTTCTGGCCGCCGATCC
>Ga0153956_1000227_pt1 | contig 69692 bp, 72 predicted proteins | sample TSFL040MetaG_FD_104704 | JGI IMG/M metagenome (GOLD analysis project Ga0153956, IMG submission 104704) | Attine ant fungus gardens microbial communities from Florida, USA - TSFL040 MetaG | ecosystem: Host-associated > Fungi > Mycelium > Unclassified | place: USA: Florida, Wekiwa Springs...
CCTGCCGCCTGGCAGCCATATCGATCTTGCCCTCCACATCGGGCAAGCCTTCCCAGCTACGCGCTCAAAGTACGTGAGGCACCGCCGTCGGCTACGCGCTCAAAGTAGGTGAGGCACGCCGCGGGGTTGAAGGCATGGGCAATTCCTGCCTAGCCTGACGGTGGATGGGGATCGGCTTCGGGGCAGAGCTGGGGGGATGATGTTGTCGCAGGAAGGCTTGCCCTGTGACCGGCGTTACGTTTCAATTAACAAAGTTTTAACCCCCCAGACAGGTAAACCGAGGAAGGCTGGCAGTTGATTATTCATAGCTTTACAGCTACCGTAGATAGTCACTTAATGCAATACATGGCGGTAAAATACAAGGCGGTAATAGGAGATGGAGCAACAGCAGCTCTCCCTTTCGATCATCGAAGACCTTAAGGGCAAGGGGTTTAACCAGTCCCAAATCGCTGAGATGTTCGGGAAGTCGAGGCAGGCAGTGTCCTGGCACAAGACGAGATATGGCGGTCGCCGAACCCCGCGGGAGATCGTGATGGACGCGTGGCCGTTTGATGTCCCGCGAGCCATGGGCCAGACGCATCCGTTTCGTCGACTACGTGACCATGCGGAGTATATGGTGACGGGCGGTAAGGGAATGCCTGCGGACAAGCTGAAGCGCCTGCGGTCGTTCTACAAGCGTATGGAGAACGAGGTCCTGGAGTTCGACCCCAATATCGGGCCTATCGACGGTGTAAGCCGTTACGGCGGTTGGGCATATCGGACCCGTCGAGCATCTGACGCGGATCTTCTGATCAGAGTCAATGAATACACCAATCTCACTGAGGAAGCCAGAATGATCTGGCGGTTCCCTCCAGAAATACCCTAGGGATAGAGAGCTTGACCAAGGAATGTTCAGAGACCGTATTGTCAATTTTCCGGCCCGGGCTACTCTTCGTCGAGGCGGTAACGGTCGGCGAGGGGATCGTCCTCTGGGTCTACCGCAGCCCCGTCGTGCGTGACACCGACCCGGTGTATCGTCCCGTCCGGGATCTCCTCGGAGCCCACAGCGTCTCGACCCTGGTCAGCGAGACCGTAGAAGACTCTCGGATGCTGTTCGGCAAGGCGGTTAGATCATGCCATCTATTGGCAAGAATGGCCGAAACAGCATGACAGATACCAAAATAAGATTGCGGAAATTGGAGTGACGACACGGCAATTCCTGTGTTGTCGTTGAGCGTATTTCCTCGTTGGGACAGAAAGGATGCGGCAGCGCCGCGACTTGGTAAGTGCAGAGGACTTTCGCCTTGCGGGTGGCGCGGGGCTGGAGCGATCGGGGCACGAGACGGATCGGGAGGCCACCAAACACGCCTTGCGGAGTTGCGTCAGTGGGAGACCGGCGAAGCCTACGGTCAGCGCCTACGAGGAACCGCCGACGTGTTCCCTACGTTGTCTGCCGCGACCCATCTTGACGAGGCGGACGGCAGGAACTCCGCCCCTGGACGGCTGTCGATCATCTGCCGGGCAGAAGGGTCCTGAACGATGAGGCGTCCGTCGCAGCATACATGCCCTTGAGCTGGAGGATTGCTTAGGGGCGAGCTAAAGGTCGATGGATATCAACCCGGTGCTGCGGTGGCTGACGTACCCGGACGGATTCGCGGCCGGACTTGGATTGAAGGCGCCCCAATATGCCCGCCAATGCCTAGTTCGAGATGAAGGGGAATCCGATCTATCTGCCGCCGGATGTTTGAAGTGTCCTGGCGCGGAGCGGAGTTCATCGACTGAGGCGAGGTTGTGTCTGTTGCGGGCAGGGCACGACACGGAGAAGGCGCGTCTCTCTAACGGGTGCCTCGATCCCGCCGAGTGAGGGGGTGTCTTGGAGCTGGTGCCGATCATGTACACCGAGTTGCGAGATGACACGTTCTCGGAGAGCGGCCGAGGTGTCGCCCGATGCGGAAACCGCTGCAGGGCGGGAAACCCGAAATCTGGACCTGACCACCTAGAGGGTCGGCAGATGCCGCAGACAGGCTTCCTCAGTAACCCTCTACTGCACAAGATCGGAAAGGCATTGTGTGCAAAGAAAATCGGGACTACGTCGTCGTGTAGCGGAAGGGAACACTCACGGTGAAACAACAATCGAGTACTTCTTTCAAGACTGTGTCCAGGAGGTTGCTACCACCGGGATCCGCGGTATGACCAAAATTTTGGCTGCACCTTCTCTCTCGCGCGCGTTCAGTATGTCCGGCAGGAGAGTGCCCCAAAGAGCGGTTAACCAGGACGTACTAACGCTGGTCTCTTCCTCGGAGAAGACGAAGTTCGACCGAGGGCCGCGGACGCTGGATTTCAGGACCCACTACATGGGTTCGGTCCACGAGCCGGAGAGGCTGTTGGAACAGGCCAGGCGCCAGTTGGCCGCGGTCGACTACGACACCTTGGTTGGTACCGGTCTATCCGGGGCTATCGCGGTCACGGAGCTGGCTCGCCAGCTGGAGAAGTGGTACCTAGTCGTACGGAAGCCCAACGACAGCAGCCACTCGAATCTCCCGGTCGAGGGGCGCCTAGGGGAACGGTGGCTCTTCGTCGATGACCTGATCGAGACCGGGGCAACGGCGCGGTGGGTGCGCGAAAAGGTGACTGAGGTGGCCAAGGGCGCGAACTTCAAGACCGAAATGGTCGGGGCCTTCCTGTACGCAGACGCGTGGAACTCAGAGGCCTTCTACGGACCCGATACCGAGCTCATGCAGAGCACATTCACCCAACACTGGACAGATACCGAATTAGGGGATGTCAGGAGCATAACCCGGCTCCGCCGGTGCACCATCAGAGAGGAAGTCGTGTCCATCACTAGTGGGTTGAAAGCTGGCGGCTCGTCCGAACTTGACCTACCGGCACATCCTCGGCGACCTGGTCGATAAGCAACCGGCGCCGTGAGTTCCGTCGAAGCAAGCATCCAATCGGCGAGTTCCTCGTTCGCGCCGGCGAGCTGTGTTAGGCGATGGAGATCCACCCCAACCCGTGAGGATCGTTCCGAGGCTACTGCGAGGCCTCCGTCCGTGCGAGACCAACGAGCTGCGGTGCGGCTAGCCGAATCCGTATAGCCCCGAATGCAAAGGCAATCCTTTGTTCCGCAAACGAAGACAGTAGCTCAGTTGTGATCAACATAGGGAAGCGAGACCTGCTCGAAAGGATGAGATGAGAGAGACCAAACTCGGCGATAGCGCCGAGACTCACGAGATCGGATGGTCCGGGTGCATCGACCCGGAACAGGTTCATGGCTACATCTACGAAGGGGAAACTGAATGACGCCCACCGCCCACACCGGCGAAGAAGCGCTGATGTTGAACGCTGACAAGCGGGACGTTGATTGCGAATACGGCTGCGGATATTGCGAGGACTGAACCTTGACAGATACCAAGATTACTCTGCTGGATTCGAAGATCAGGAAGGCCGCCCGATCCGTCGCGTTCCAGTGGCCCACCGTGGTAGACCGCGACGAGGTCTACCAGATGATCTACGAGCGCCTGCTGAAGACCAACGGCTCTGTCAAAAAGATCCTCGCGATGGCCCCGGACGCGCAGTACCGGGCCATTGTTGGGATCGGGCATCAACTCGCCAGCCAGGAGCGCGCCGACTACGACTTGTTCAAGGGGTCGTATCGGTACTCGGTCAGCGAGGTCCGAAATGTTCTGACTGCCGGAGTTCTAGTCGAGGAGTTCGACTTCTGGATGGATACCGTCCATGACTTGCTGGAGGCGCTGGAGGCACTTCACCGGCGGACGCCCCAGTACGTCGATGCCATCGTCTCTCGCTACGCGGAATTCAAGATCCCCGCTGAGACTGCGGGGAAGGATGCCCTCAAGAACGGGGTCACCTCCTTGGTGGCCGAGATGAACAAGTCAAACAAGCGACGGTTTGCCGAGCGAGACGTCGGCGTAGGAACCCGTAAGCCATTGTCTTGCGAGCGGTCTCGGTGGGAGTCAAAAGGCTCGTGGGATGCCGACTACCTGCCTGCGCCAGCCCATTTGCGGGACAACGCAACCGAACCTGAGGTGTGGTCGTGAGCTGGGACGATCCTTACGTCGATGTGGTCACAGGGCTAAATAACATCGACAACATTCTGGAGAGTGCCCGTGGCGGTGGTATCTCGTGCGGAGAGCCCAGTTGATCGCGTGCTCGAAGAATGTGCTCCATGAACAGATCGGCGGGAACATGCGCCGGGATCGCCTGAATCCCCGGGTTGCACCCAGAGGCATGCGAGCAGATCTCTGGCGCGAACAGCTGGCTCTAGGCGATGTCTCTACCGGGGTGACTTGACAACGGCGGCGGCCCGGGTAACGAATGCAAGGCCAAGCTCAAGACAGCAAGTGGGCAACTAGACAGATACCGCTGACGGGGTCCGGTTCTCCCGGTCCTCTTCCAGGTGAGAGGGGAATCATGCACCAGGCAATCACGGTCGTCTTGCGTGACGGCAGAAAGATAGTAGCTCATGGCGATGTCATCCATGACGAAGCGAACTCGCTGATCGTCTCTGGCGACCCCGGGACGTACATGGGCTTCAACCGGGACTTCGTTGCCTACTACGCGGTCTCCCCGCACGAGGAGAACGCGGATGTTTGAGATCACGCCCCAGGAGATCGCTAACGCCATCGCCAAGCTCGTGGGCGAGTGGAGCCACTACGGGCAGCAGCTTGAGGAACAGCAAGGCAGCAACATCGGCGAAAGCTGTCGATGGAACCGGAAAAAACTACGACCCAACGATGTTCGGGCCATTCGCGACCTGAATCTATCCGGTGAGTCGAACCGGGAGATCGCAGACTTGTTCGGCGTCAACCCTGCAACCGTATCCCGAATCGTGCGAGGTATCTACCACAAGGAGGTCGTATGAGCAGCCAAGCGGACATGGATCACGAAGGCCTTCGGGAACAACTGGATGAGCTGTTGCAGGACTTCGGATTGTGGCTTATGGGCCAGCGTCTTCTGAAGAACATGTACGAGGAGCCGGCCGATCGTCGGTCATTGTCTCAGCTAGTCAAAGACTTTCGCGGGGAAAGATAGGATCAACATGATCGAGTGCAGGAACGCTACGCGCGGCGATTCGGTAGTGGCGGACCTGGTGGGCTCCCGGATCGCACCGGGTTCGCACTTGCCGATCCACGACGAGTTGTTGGTGCCGCCGCCGGCAGAAGAATCTGGAGAGATGGTGGCGTAGCTGGCGTGACTATTGCGAAGCGGATGGGGCTGGTGCCTATCGGCACTGAATCCTGAGGTTGGGAAGCGGTCGTGGGGCTCGCGCTACGGCGTTGACCACTGGCCCGAACTGGACAGATATCAAAAGAGAGGGCTTGGCGATGTACGCAAAGGAAAACTACAAGAGTGAGCAGTTTCCCGGACCCGATGGATACTCTCCCATGGGCAGCAGCCTGGACAAGAAGGTGACCTATACCGAAACCGATCCGCTTCTGGTGGAAGCTCTTCGGCACTACTTCGAAAATGACCCGTGGACCAGCATACCCGGCAAGCCCAGTTTCACTGTGTACGGGTGCTGGTCGGGCTGCTCCGAGTACACGATCACCTCGGAGTGGGATGAGATCGAGATCGTCTGGGGTAAGCACCGCCGGGTCTGGGAATCGATGTCTCAATTCTTCTCGGATCTAGCTGACGCGCACCAAGACGTCCGGTGACTGAGTTTGTGCCACTGCTTCGCGCTGCGGCAGTGAACTTTTTCTCCAAGGGTGGAAGGCGCTCGCCTATTCCTGGCGCAGGCCGGTGAAGCCTCGCGTCAGATGGGCGCCCTCAAGACTGAGGATATTGGTCGAAACACAGTGATTGATGACACCAAGGTTGGCTCTGGCTCGTAGTCATCCGACTCGAGAAGGGCTGCAAGGGAAAGGGTATTGACCGAATGGATGATGAAGAATTTTTCGACGTGCTGTACCAGGGCTGGTCGACGACCACAGGAGCGGAGAACATGTTCTGGTCGATTGTCGAGCACCAGGATTTGGATACCGATAGGCGGTTCTCGGTAGACGCCATTGACCAAGACCAGCGCGCGATCCGGGTAGCTGAAGGCCTTACCGAGGACGACGCGGCATTCGTCACCGCGATCCACGGTTGCTTTGCGGACCTGCACCGGAGGCTGCATGTAGCGCTGGATGCAGCCGAATCCTTGAACATCGATCGGGATGAACGTGAGTGCCGCATAGCGGAGTTGGAGTTGGAAGTGCGAGAGCTAAAGGAGGCCAGGTGAGCGGTTGCGGCCACTGGGAGGGAAGGCTCGGTGTACTGGCCAGCCTCTTGCTGAGTTCCTGACGGACGAGGGTTCACCTCCCCGGCAGCGAACGTAGGACGCGGTGGTTTGGGGAGCGAAAGCGGTAGACCCGTGCGCGAGCGGATGCCCAACGGTGATCACGGTACTCAAAAGGTTGAAAGCAATTGATGCGACTAGTGGATTGGGCTGGGGCGTGGGACTCTATGGCAGATGATCCTGCGATGATCAACGCAGCTCAACGTGAGCTGTGCCCAGATACTCTCAGCTGAGAAATTGCCCCTGGGGAGCCGTTGGCTCCCCAGGGGCCTTTTTCGTATCCAAAGATGCATGGACCCGCCTATATCGGGCCTGTTCGGTCGCGATGGATCTCAAAGTCATCGGGCGGCGATCCGCCACAAAAGCCAAGACCCTCAGGGACTCCCGTGGTTCCTCAGGGTTCGCTGCAATTCAAGCATCCCCGTAGGTCGGGATCATTTCGATCTTGAACTAGACAGCTAGCTCGATACAGTTTTTTCGCACAGCCCGTCGGCGGGATCTCGTTCGCCAAGACGCCGCGGGCGCAACGGGTTATGCTCGGGCACTTACCGACACAGCATCATGGGAGAACAACGATGTTCCGAATTCTGACGCTGATAGCGTCGGTAGTAGCGGCGCTGGGTGCCGCCCCAACAGCGCACGCTAGTGACGACAGCTTTTTGGCCGCTTTGGCTACGAAAGGGGTATTCCCGACATGGACGACGCCCGCGTCAGCGATAGTCGAAGCTGGTCATACGATCTGTGCGACAGGCTCGGCTGCGGGTACGGTTCTTGCCGCCGCCGACATGCTCGGCGCCCCGGTGGTGCAGATAGCGCACCAAGAGCTCTGCCCGTGAATCTCGTTCCACGGATTGATTACTTCGCCGCGGACGTTCTCCAGGTCGCGGCGGAACTTGAGCCATTGGGTCGATAAGCCAGAGTCGGCCTCCATCGTGGACATCTCAGTTAATGGCCACTAACGTAACACTCGTCGCCGCGAAACACAGACGGCTTCGGGCGACACCGGTGGAGGCCCGATGGCAACTGCGGTACCCGCGGCACGCGATGACTTGTCCTATGCCCGCGGCGGGGCCCAGCCCGCCCTGTTGGAGACGACGATCGGCGCCAATCTCGCCGCGATCGCAGGTGCGTTCCCCGATCGTGCTGCGTTGGTTGACGTTCCGTCGGGTCGGCGGTGGAGCTACGCCCAGCTCTTAGCCGATGTGCGTCGCCTGGCAACCGGCCTGCTGCAGGCCGGAATCAGCACGGGGGATCGGGTGGGCATCTGGGCGGCCAACTGCGCCGAATGGGTGTTGACCCAGTACGCCACCGCCGAGATCGGCGCGGTTCTAGTCAACGTCAACCCCGGGTACCGCTCCCACGAATTGGCCTATGCGCTCAAGCAGTCCGGGGTCGCCATGGTCATCTCGGCTTCGCGTTTCAAGACCTCCGACTACGTCGGAATGCTGGGGGAGGTGGCCCCCGAATGCCCGGACCTGCGCGCGGTGGTGGTCCTCGGCGGTCCCCGGTGGCAGGAGCTGGCCGGCACGCCGATCGATGCCACCGCACTGGCGCGCGTCGCCGAGACGCTGCATCCGAGCGATCCGATCAATATTCAATACACCTCGGGCACAACGGGTTACCCAAAGGGTGCGACGCTGAGTCATCGCAACATCCTCAACAACGGCTACCTGGTCGGCGAGCTGCTCGGCTACACCGAAGCGGATCGGATCTGCCTTCCCGTGCCGCTCTATCACTGCTTCGGTCTGGTGATGGGGAGCCTGGCGGCGACCAGTCACGGCGCGGCCATCGTCCTGCCGGGGCCCGGCTTCGATCCGGCCGCCACGCTGCGGGCCGTGCAGGATGAGGCCTGCACCAGCCTCTATGGGGTGCCCACCATGTTCATCGCCGAGCTCGGCCTGGCGGACTTCGCCGACTACGACCTCACCAGCCTGCGCACCGGGATCATGGCCGGATCGCCGTGCCCGGCTGAGGTGATGCGACGGGTCATCGACGACATGCATATGGCCGGGGTCGCGATCTGCTACGGCATGACCGAGACCTCCCCGGTGTCGATCCAGACCCGCGGTGCGGACTCACTGGTGCAGCGAGTCGAGACCGTCGGGCAGGTCTGCCCGCACCTGGAGATCAAGCTGACCGACCCGGGCACCGGTGCCACGGTGCCGCGCGGGCAGGTCGGCGAGCTGTGCACCCGCGGCTATTCGGTGATGACCGGTTACTGGAAGGACCCCGACAAGACCGCTGCGGCCATCGACCCGGGCGGCTGGATGCACACCGGCGATCTGGCCGTGATGGACGTCGACGGCTATGTGCGCATCACCGGGCGGATCAAGGACATGGTGATCCGCGGCGGAGAGAACATCTACCCGCGCGAGATCGAGGAATTCCTCTACACCCATCCCGACATCCGCGACGCCCAGGTCATCGGTGTGCCCGACGAAACCTACGGCGAGGAGCTGATGGCGGTGGTGATGATGCGCGACGGGGCGCCGCCACTGACCATCGAGCGACTGCGGGAGTTCTGCACCGGCCGGCTCGCGCACTTCAAGGTGCCGCGGTACGTGCGGGTCGTGACCGAGTTTCCGATGACGGTCACCGGCAAGGTCCGCAAGGACGAGATGCGTCAGCAGGCAATCGAGCATTTGGGCGGCGGCTGACAGGGCTGCTCGAGAATGGTATTCTCTGGCATCAGTTAATGAACATTAACTGAAATGAGGAGGCGCGGGTGGCGATAGACAAGGTCGTGGCGACGGCGGCAGAGGCCGTGGCCGACGTGACCGACGGCGCGTCACTGGCGGTAGGTGGGTTCGGACTCTGCGGCATCCCGGAGGCGTTGATCGAGGCCCTGCTGCAGCTCGGGGTCACCGATCTGGAGACGGTTTCGAACAACTGCGGTGTCGACGGCGTCGGGCTCGGAGTGCTCTTGGAGCACAAGCGCATCCGCCGCACCGTCAGCTCCTATGTGGGCGAGAACAAGGAGTTCGCCCGGCAGTTCCTGTCCGGCGAGCTCGAGGTGGAGCTGACCCCACAGGGCACCCTCGCCGAGCGGCTGCGTGCCGGCGGCGCCGGCATCCCGGCGTTCTACACGCCCACCGGCGTGGGCACCCAGGTTGCCGACGGCGGCCTGCCATGGCGCTACGACGGGGCCGGCGGGGTGGCGGTGGCCTCGCCGCCGAAAGAGACCCGGGAGTTCGACGGCCGAACCTATGTCTTGGAGCGGGCGATCCGCACCGACTTCGCGCTGGTGCACGCCTGGAAGGGCGACCGGCACGGCAACCTCGTCTACCGCGAGGCGGCCGCCAACTTCAACCCGGACTGTGCTGCGGCAGGTCGGATCACCATCGCCGAGGTCGAGCACCTGGTCGAGCCCGGCGAGATCTGCCCCGCCGAGGTGCACACCCAGGGGGTCTTCGTGCACCGGGTGGTGCACGTGCCCAATCCGATCAAGCGAATCGAGCGGGAGACGGTGCGCGAGTCATGACCCTCACCAGAGATGAGCTGGCCGCCCGGGTGGCTGCCGAGCTACGCGACGGGCAGTACGTCAATCTCGGCATCGGACTGCCCACCTTGATTCCCAACCACATCCCCGACGGCGTCAGCGTGGTGCTGCACTCGGAGAACGGAATCCTCGGGGTCGGCCCCTACCCGCTGCGCGAGGACCTCGACGCCGACCTGATCAACGCCGGCAAAGAGACAGTCACCGTCCTGCCCGGCGCATCCTTCTTCTCGTCGTCGGCCTCGTTCGGAGTCATCCGCGGCGGCCATCTCGACGTGGCGGTCCTTGGCGCCATGCAGGTTTCGGCCGCCGGCGACCTGGCCAATTGGATGATCCCCGGCAAGATGATCAAAGGCATGGGCGGGGCGATGGACCTGGTGCACGGAGCGCGCCGGGTGATCGTGATGATGGAACACGCCGCCAAGGACGGCAGCGCCAAGATCGTCGAGCAGTGCACGCTGCCGCTCACCGGTGCCCGCTGCGTCAACCGGATCATCACCGACCTGGCCGTCATCGACGTCACCGAGGACGGTCTGAAGCTGATCGAGACCGCCCCGGGCGTCACCCTCGACGAGGTCGTCGCGAAAACCGACGCTCCGCTGGATCTTTCGACACTGTCATGACAGCACCGGCATTCGCTGACGAACACCGTCGTCTGGTCGCCGAACTCAACACCAAGCTGGCGGCGGCCGCCCTCGGCGGCAACGAGCAGTCTCGGCAGCGCCACGTGGCTCGAGGAAAACTGTTGCCCCGCGACCGGGTTGACCGGTTGCTGGACCCCGGTAGCCCCTTCCTGGAATTGGCGCCGCTGGCAGCCGACGGGATGTACGACGACGAGTGTCCCGGAGCGGGGATCATCACCGGCATCGGGCGGGTTTCCGGCCGCGAATGCGTGATCGTCGCCAACGACGCCACCGTCAAAGGCGGCACCTACTACCCGGTGACGGTCAAAAAACACCTGCGTGCCCAGGAAGTGGCGCTGGCCAATCGGCTGCCCTGCCTGTACCTGGTGGACTCCGGGGGAGCGTTCCTGCCCCGCCAGGACGAAGTCTTCCCCGATCGTGAGCACTTCGGCCGCATCTTCTACAACCAGGCCACCATGAGCGCTGCGGGCATTCCTCAGATCGCGGCGGTGCTCGGTTCGTGCACCGCGGGCGGCGCCTACGTCCCGGCGATGAGCGACGAGGCCGTCATCGTCCGGGAGCAGGGCACCATCTTCCTGGGCGGGCCGCCGCTGGTGAAGGCCGCCACCGGCGAGGTGGTGACCGCCGAAGAACTCGGCGGCGGTGACCTGCACTCCAAGGTCTCCGGGGTCACCGACTACCTGGCCGACGACGACGAGCACGCGCTGCGCATCGTGCGCCAGATCGCGGCCACCTTCGGGCCACGCCCCGAAAGTCCTTGGGAGATCAGCGACTCCGCCCCACCCCGGCATGACCCGGCCGAACTCTACGATGTCGTCCCCCCGGATCCACGGGTGCCGTATGACGTGCGCCAGGTGATCGTCCGGCTGGTCGACGGCAGCGAGTTCGGCGAGTTCAAGGCCGAGTACGGCAAAACCCTGGTGACCGCATTCGCGCGCATCCACGGCCACCCGGTCGGGATCATCGCCAACAACGGCGTGCTGTTCGGCGAATCCGCGCTCAAGGGGGCGCACTTTATCGAACTGTGCGACAAGCGCTCTATCCCACTGGTGTTCCTGCAGAACATCGCCGGGTTCATGGTCGGCCGCGATTACGAGGCCGGTGGCATCGCCAAACACGGCGCCAAGATGGTCACCGCGGTGGCCTGCGCGCGGGTGCCCAAACTGACGGTCGTGATCGGCGGGTCCTACGGGGCGGGCAACTACTCCATGTGCGGCCGGGCGTACTCGCCCCGGTTCCTGTGGATGTGGCCGAACGCGCGAATCTCGGTGATGGGCGGCGAGCAGGCCGCATCGGTGCTGGCCACCGTGCGCGGCGATCAACTCGACGCCGCCGGCAAGTCCTGGTCGGCGGCCGATGAGGAAGCCTTTAAGGCCCCGATCCGTGAGCAATACGAGGTGCAGGGCAACCCGTACTACTCGACCGCGCGGCTGTGGGACGACGGGATCATCGACCCGGCTGACACCAGAACAGTGCTGGGCCTTGCGCTTTCGGTCTGCTCGAACGCGCCTTTGGACCCGGTCTCCTACGGCGTATTCCGGATGTGAGCGCACATGTTTGAAACCGTCTTGATAGCCAACCGCGGGGAGATCGCGGTGCGGGTGATCCGCACCCTGCGCCGGATGGGCATCCGATCAGTAGCCGTCTACAGCGACGCCGACGCCGGGGCGCGCCACGTGCGCGAAGCCGACACCGCGGTGCGCCTGGGGCCGGCCCCGGTGCTGGAGAGTTACCTGTCGATCGCCAAGGTGATCGAGGCCGCCGCGGCCACCGGCGCCCAGGCCATTCACCCCGGCTACGGATTCCTTTCCGAGAACGCCGGATTCGCCGCCGCGTGCGAGCGGGCCGGAGTGGTCTTCATCGGGCCGCCGGCCCGGGCCATCGAGGTGATGGGCGACAAGATCTCAGCGAAGAACACCGTCACCGCCTTTGAAGTGCCGGTGGTTCCGGGCATCGCCAAACCCGGGCTGTCCGACGACGACCTGGTGGCCGCGGCAGGCGAGATCGGCTATCCGGTGCTGATCAAGCCGTCGGCCGGCGGTGGTGGCAAAGGCATGCACCTGGTGGAAGAGCCTGCCCAGCTGCGCGCGGCGCTGGCCACGGCACGGCGAGAGGCAGCCTCGGCGTTCGGTGATGACACCTTGTTCCTGGAGCGATTCGTGTTGCGGCCGCGCCACATCGAGGTGCAGGTGCTCGCCGACACCCAGGGCAATGTGGTGCATCTCGGCGAACGCGAATGCAGCCTGCAGCGGCGCCACCAAAAGGTTATTGAGGAGGCGCCGTCGCCGCTGCTGGACGCCGCCACCCGGGACCGGATCGGTACGGCGGCCTGCAACACCGCCCGCAGCGTGGACTACGTCGGCGCCGGCACCGTGGAGTTCATTGTCTCCGCGGATCGCCCCGATGAGTTCTTCTTCATGGAGATGAACACCCGGCTTCAGGTGGAACACCCGGTCACCGAGGCGATCACCGGCCTGGACCTCGTCGAGTGGCAGCTGCGGGTTGCCGCCGGGGAGAAGCTGTCCTTCACCCAGGACGACGTCACGTTCACCGGGCACGCCATGGAGGCCCGGGTGTATGCCGAAGACCCGGCTCGCGGCTTCCTGCCCACCGGCGGGCGAGTGCTGGCGGTGCACGAACCCACCGGCGCGGGGGTGCGGGTGGATTCGTCTCTGCTCGACGGCACCGTCGTCGGCAGCGACTACGACCCGATGCTGTCCAAGGTGATCGCGCACGGCCCTGACCGGGCGCAGGCACTGGCGCGCCTCGATGCGGCGCTGGCCGGCACGGCGGTGTTCGGGGTGCAGACCAACGTCGAGTTCCTGCGGTTTCTGCTGGCCGATGCGCGGGTGGTCGCCGGTGACCTGGACACCGAACTGCTGGACGCCCGCGCAGGCGATTTCACACCGATGCCTGCTCCCGACGATGTGTTGGCCGCCGCTGGCCTCTACCGCCAGTGGGAGCTGGCCCAGCTCGGCCGCACTGATTTGTGGGCGGCTCCGAGCGGATGGCGAATCGGCGCGGCGGCGCCGGTGCGCACCGAGATGCACACCCCGCTGCGCACCGAGACGGTGTCGGTGTGGGGCCTGCCCGACGCCGCGCAGGTGCAGATCGGTGACGGCGAGATCCACAGCGCCAGCGCCCATGTCGAAGGCGACCAGCTGATCGCGACCGTGGCCGGCCGGCAACGCCGCTACCTGTTCGCCGAGAACGACGGTCAACTGTGGATCGGCGACGAACGCGGAAGCTGGCAGCTGCGGGAGGCCCAGGAAAGCACCGTGGTGCGGTCCGCCGGCGGAACCCGCAGTGCGGAGATCGCCAGCCCGATGCCGGGCACTGTGATCGCGGTCAATGCCGCATCGGAATCCACTGTCGGCGAAGGTGATCCGGTCGTCGTGGTCGAGGCGATGAAGATGGAGCACACCCTGACCGCCCCGATTTCCGGCCGGGTGCAGGTGTTGGTGGCGGTGGGCGAGCAGGTGAAGGTGGATCAGGTGCTGGCGCGGCTGATCCCGGAGGAAGAGACCGAGGAAGCGAAATCATGACCACCATCGAGGCAGGAACCCTGCCCAGCCACTACCAGGACCTGCGCGACACCGTCAACGAGTTCGCCCGCACCGTCGTCGCCCCGGTGGCGGCCAAGCACGACGAAGAGCACAGCTTCCCCTACGAAGTCATCGCCAAGATGGGGGAGATGGGGCTGTTCGGCCTGCCGTTCCCCGAGGAGTACGGCGGCATGGGCGGCGACTACTTCGCCCTGGCGCTCGCCCTGGAGGAACTCGGCAAGGTCGACCAGTCGGTGGCGATGACCCTGGAGGCCGGGGTCGGCCTGGGGGCGATGCCGATCTACCGGTTCGGTTCCGAGGAACAGAAGCAGACCTGGTTGCCGGATCTGGTGACCGGTCGCACCCTGGCCGGATTCGGCCTCACCGAGCCGGGCGCCGGCTCCGATGCCGGCGGCACCCGGACCACCGCCCGCCGCGACGGCGACGAGTGGGTCATCAACGGCACCAAGCAGTTCATCACCAACTCCGGCACCGACATCACCTCACTGGTGACCGTCACCGCCGTCACCGGAACCCGGCCTGATGGCAAGAAGGAGATCTCCACCATCATCGTGCCTTCCGGCACACCGGGATTCACCGTGGAACCGGCCTACAACAAGGTCGGCTGGAACGCCTCGGACACCCACCCGCTCACCTTCGCCGACGCCCGCGTTCCCCAAGCCAACCTGCTTGGCGAAGAGGGGCGCGGCTACGCGAACTTCCTGTCCATCCTGGATGAGGGCCGTATCGCGATCGCCGCGGTCGCCACCGGGGTGGCGCAGGGCTGCGTCGACGAAAGCGTCAAGTACGCCGGCGAGCGTGAGGCGTTCGGCCAGACCATCGGCTCCTATCAGGCGATCAGCTTCAAGATCGCCCGGATGGAGGCGCGTGCCCACGTCGCCCGTACCGCCTACTACGACGCCGCCGCGAAGATGTTGGCGGGCAAGCCGTTCAAGAAGGAAGCGGCGATCGCCAAGATGATCTCCTCGGAAGCGGCGATGGACAACGCCCGTGACGCCACCCAGATCCACGGCGGCTACGGCTTCATCAACGAATACCCGGTGGCCCGGCACTACCGCGACAGCAAGATCCTCGAGATCGGCGAGGGCACCACCGAGGTGCAGCTGATGCTCATCGCACGATCGCTGGGGCTGTGACGATGTCAGCCGCCGAGTGGGAATCCTGCGACGCCGCATCGGCGTGTCGCGTCGCAGGATTCACACTCGGCGGGAGAAAGAGCGGAAGGGAAGCGGAGTGAGCAAGACGGTCGAGCAGCGTGGACTGTGGTTCGAGGAATACGAGATCGGCACCATCTATCTGCACCGGCCCGGGCGCACCATCACCGAAGCCGACAACGTGCTGTTCACCACGCTGACCATGAACACCCAATCGCTGCACCTGGATGCGGCCTGGGCGGCCCAGCAGCCAGGCTTTCGCGGTGAGCGCCTGGTGAATTCGATGTTCACCCTCTCCACGCTCGTCGGCCTGTCGGTGACGCAGCTGACGCTGGGCACCATCGTGGCGAACCTGGGCTTCTCGGAGGTGTCGTTCCCCAAGCCGGTGTTTCACGGCGACACCCTGTACGCCGAGACGGTCTGCACCGACAAGCGGGAGTCCAAGAGCCGACCCGGCGAGGGCATCGTGACGTTGGAACACGTCGGGCGTAACCAGAACGGCGATATCGTCGCCCGCGCGGTACGCACCACGCTGGTCCGCAAGCGGCCCGCCGAGGACGGACGATGAGTAGCATCGGTCCGGCCTGGCTGTTCTGCCCGGCGGATCGCCCGGAGCGATACGGCAAGGCGGCCGCGGTCGCCGACGTGGTGATCCTGGACCTGGAAGACGGTGTGGCCGCGGCAGATCGGCCCGCCGCCCGCGACGCGCTGCGGAGCACGCCCCTTGATCCGGAGCGGACCGTGGTGCGGGTGAACCCCGCCGGCACCGAGGACCAGGCCCGCGACTTGGAGGCCCTGGCCGACACCGCCTACACCACGGTGATGCTGGCCAAGACCGAATCCGCCGCCCAGGTCGCCGCGCTGGCGCCCCGGCAGGTGGTGGCCTTGATCGAGACCCCACGCGGCGCGGTGTTCTGCGCCGAGATCGCCGCCGCGCAGCAATGCGTCGCGATGATGTGGGGCGCCGAAGATCTGGTCGCCGCGATGGGCGGAGGCTCCAGCCGGCACGCTGACGGCCGGTATCGCGATGTGGCCCGCCACGTGCGCTCAAGTGTGCTGTTGGCGGCAACGACGTTCGGCCGGGCCGCGTTGGACGCCGTCTACCTCAACATCGGCGACCTCGACGGGCTCAAAGCCGAAGCACTCGATGGCGCCGCGGTCGGATTCGCTGCTACGGTGTGCATCCACCCGAGCCAGATCGCGGTGGTCCGCGACGCCTATCGGCCCGCCCCGGAACGGGTTGACTGGGCGCGCAGGGTGCTCGCCGCGGCGCAGACCGAGCGCGGGGTGTTCGCGTTCGAAGGACAGATGGTCGACTCCCCGGTGCTACGGCACGCCGAAGCCATCCTGCGGCGAGCGGATTGAAGCACCAGGAGGACTGACCGCGCATGCGCATCACCCAGATCATCGAGACACCGGTGCGCTTGCGCGGCGAGGTCGCCAACGCCTTGGTGGATTTCTCCCGGCACACGGTGTCACTGGTCGCGGTGGTCAGCGACCAGATCCGCGACGGGAAACCGGTGACCGGAGTCGCGTTCAATTCGATCGGCCGATTCGCCCAGAGCGGCATCCTGGCCGACCGGATGATCCCGCGGGTGCTGCGCGCCAACCCCGAGTCGCTGCTTGACGATGCCGGTCGGATCGATCCCGCTCGGGTGCTGACTTGTGCGCTGGCAGACGAAAAGCCCGGCGGGCACGGCGATCGGGCCGGCGCGGTGGCCGCACTGGAGCTGGCGTGCTGGGACCTCAACGCCAAGCTCGCCGACGAGCCCGCCTACCGCACCATTGCCGGGTATTTCGGCCGGGGCATCGCGAGCACCGCCGTCCCGGTGTACGCCGCGGGCGGCTACTACTACCCGGGCTCTGATCTCGGGGACTCGGACGCCGGCCTGGATCGGCTGCGCAGCGAGATCCGCGGCTATCTCGACATGGGCTACGACGCGGTCAAGATGAAGATCGGCGGCGCGTCGACGAGCGAGGACCTGGCGCGCATCGAGGCCGTGATCGACATCGTCGGCAGCGGGGCCCGGGTCGCAGTCGACGCCAACGGCCGGTTCGACGAACCCGCCGCCGTCCAGTGGGCACACGCGCTGAGCCCGTATGGTCTGCGCTGGTACGAAGAGCCCGGTGACCCGCTCGATTTCGCATTGAATGCCGCGGTCATTGAGGCCTACGACGGTGCCATCGCCACCGGAGAGAACCTCTTCTCGGTGCGCGACGCGACCAACCTGGTCCGCTACGCCGGTATGCGGCCGGGCACCGACATCTTCCAGATGGACGCCGGGCTCAGCTACGGGTTGACCGAATACGCCCGGATGATCGAGACTCTCGAAGCGCACGGCTTCGATCGCCGCTTCGCCTTCCCACACGGCGGGCACCTGATCAATCTGCACATCGTGGTCGCGCTGGGCCTCGGCGGCTGCGAGTCCTACCCCGGGGTGTTCGCACCGTTCGGCGGCTACGCACCGGGTTGTGTGCTGGCCGAGGGCACCATCGCGCCGACCGACGCGCCGGGCTTCGGGCTGGAGGAGAAGCCCGACCTGGCCGCCGTGATCGCCGACCTGGTGGGATGAGCAGATGAAGATCGCGGTCATCGGTTGCGGCGCCATGGGTTCCATCTACGCCGCCAAGCTGGCGGCGGCCGGCAACGACGTGTTGGCCATAGACCGGTCACCCCAGCACGTCGAGGCCATCGCCGCGGGCGGCCTGCGAATCAGCGGACCGCAGCCTGACCAGGTGGTTCCGATGCGCGCGGCCACCACCGCACCGGCCGAGCCGATGGATCTGGTGGTGCTGGCGGTCAAGGCCGCCGACGTCGCCACCGGGGCCAATCAGGCACTGCCGCTGCTCGGCGAGGACACGGCGGTGTTGACCATCCAGAACGGACTCGGGTCGGCCGACACCGTCGCCGACATCGTCGGCGCAGGCCGGGTGGCGGTGGGCATCGCCAGTGGATTCGGCGCCTCTCGTCCCGCCCCGGGGCATGTGCACCACAACGCGATGCGTGCCGTGCGATTCGGCGCCTATGCGGCGCTGCCGTTTTCGACTGTCGATCAGATCGCTGCGGTGTGGTCGGATGCGGGATTCGACGCGGCCGCGGTCGCCGACATCGCCGCCATGCAGTGGGAGAAGCTGATCTGCAACGCCGCCTATAGCGCGCCGTGCGCGCTGACCGGCATGACGGTGGGACAGGTCATGGACGACGCAGACATGGGACCGGTCAGCCGCGCCACGGCGACTGAAGCCTGGACTGTGGCCCGGGCCGCTGGGATCGGCATCGATGTGGCAGACCCGATTGCGCATGTCCGGGCGTTCGGTGCGCAGATGCCGAACGCCAAACCGTCTGCGCTGCTGGATCATCTGGCCCGCCGCATCAGCGAGATCGACGTCATCAACGGCGCCGTGGTGCGCACAGCCGCGCAGGTGGGCGAGCAGGTCCCGGTGAACGCCACATTGGCCGCGCTGGTCAAAGCGGTTGAACGTCAGTGGATAACGCCGTAGGGCTGAACGCCACGCCGACCGGCGTTCAGCTCCGATCTGCCCGAACCCATCCGGGGCGATCGCTACGCCAAGGAAGTGGTCGCACGCATCGACCGTTACGCCTTCTGAGCTGCGCAGACGGGGCGGCCCGCAACCCATTGACTGATTACGTTACGTAATGTAATTGTTTAAGCCGTGAGTTGCCGACAGCGAATGCCACAGTGACGGCGAGCCCCGACCAGGCCCCGGCCGGTCGCGGACGCCCGCGCGATCCGCGCACCGAGCACGCCATCACCGACGCCGCCCGCCGGCTGCTCGCCCGGGACGGCTACGACCAGGTGTCCATCGAGGCGATCGCCCGCGAGGCAGACGTCAGCCGCCCCACCGTCTACCGGCGCTGGCCGTCGAAGACGCACCTGGTGTTCGACGCGGTCTTCGCCGCCGCCGAGGTCGGTGACGTGCTGACCAGCTCCGGCGATTTCGAAGCCGACCTGCGTCAATTCGTTGCCGGGGTGTTCGAGTTCTGGCGCGCACCGGATGTGGCTGCCGCGGCGTTGGGCATCTTGGCCGATCGCCACCGCGATCCGGAGCTGTTCATCCGCACCCAACAGCTGCTCGACGAGACGACCCGCACCGCGTTCGGTGTGCTGGTCCGCGCCGGTATCGACCAAGGCGTGCTGGATGCCGACATCGATGTCGAGGTCGCCTATGACGCCTTGGTGGGCACCAGCTTCTACGTCACCCAGGTCCTGGCCACCGAGACCGTCGACGCCGCTGCCGACAGGCTGTGCACCCTGCTGCTACAGGGAATGAGAAAGAAGGAGAACCGGGATGAGTGACGAGTTGTCGGAGCTGTCTCAGGCATTCGGGTCTCTGCTCGACGAGGTCCGTGCCGTCGAGCAGCGCCTGCTGAATGCCGATCCGCCGCTGGAGGAGGCCGACGTTCTCGACGGCTACCGATGGGCGTTGAGCCTGCTGCGCGTCGCCTCCGAGGCCTACATCTGGGGCGATGCGGACAAGCCGATCCTGGTCGACGTGATCGGTCCGTATCTCAAATGGGGCGGCGACAATTCGGATGCCTTCTACCAGCTGGCGCCGATCGATCCGAGCCGCAGCTACCGGGTCACCGGCAACCGCGGCGACGCGGTCTACCTGTCCATGACCGTCTACGGCGGCCCCGACGACGGCCGCTACAGCGACCGCATCATCGATACCATCAATGACCGCGACTTGGCCCCCGACGCCGACGGCAACTTCGAATTCGTCATCAGTGCGCAAGAGCAGCAGGGCAACTGGCTCAAACTGGCGCCCGACGCCGTCTTCATCCTGACCCGCGACTACCTCACCGACCCCGGCGCCGATCGGCGCGTGCAGTGGAAGATCGAGGCGCTCGATGACACTGGCCGGCGCCCTGACACCCGGGCCGACCTGAGTCGGCGGATGCGCGCGGCGCGCACCTGGATTCGTGAACAGGCCGCCATGGCGCCCGTGCGGTTGCCGGCCAACGTGCTGCAGGAGCCCTACCCCGTGCCGAGTCGCACCGTGGGCTGGGCCGCCGGCGATGCCGCCTATTCGATGGGTGCCTACGAACTGCGACCCGGACAGGCGCTGGTCATCGACGGAACCTCACCGGAGTGTGTGTTCTGGAATCTGTGCCTGTGGAATCCGTTCCTGCACACCTACGACTACACCCGTGAGCGGGTCACGATCAATGGCGCGCATGTCACTTACCAACCGGACGGGTCCTGGCGGATCGTGATCAGCGAAACCGATCCCGGACATCCGAATTGGGTGTCCACCGCGGGCCGGTCCAAAGGCCTGATCTGGCTACGCTGGTTCCTACCCGAGGCCACCCCCGACCCACTGAGCTGCCGGGTCGTCGACGTCGCAGAGCTGGCCTCATGAGCGCCGCCACTCGTCCGGGCGCCATCCGGCTTGAAGACCTTGCCAACCCGGTCTTTCCCGAGGCCGCGGCCCCGATGCGCGACGGCCTGGCCGGCTACGGCGCGGTCCTACAACTCACGCCGGAAGCCCTGCTGCAGGCCGCAACCGAACGAACTGGTCTGGACAACTGGGGCGACAACGGATTCCGCGAACGCCTCGACGTATTGTGCAAATCGCTGGTCACCGAGGCCGACCTGTCCGGTGTCGGGCGGACGATGGCGTTCGAACAACTGGTGGGCCACCTGGTCAATCGGCTTCGGCTGGAAGATCTGATCGCGGCGAACCCCGAGATCGAGAGCGTCGAGATCGAACGGCCGATCATCATCTGCGGGCTGCCACGCACCGGCACCACCCACTTGCACAACCTGATCGCCGCCGATCCGGCACTGCGCTACCTGCCGTACTGGGAGAGCATGGAGCCGGTTGCCACGCCGGGGGAACCCGATCCGCAGGCCAGGCGTGACCGCTGCGCTGTCGGCCTGGATCTGATCAACACCTCGATGCCCGAGTTCAGGCGCATGCATGAGATGACCGTCGACCACGCGCACGAAGAGATCCAGCTGCTGGGCAACGACATCTCCGGAATGCTGTTCGAATGTAGTTACTTCCTGCCGACATTCGCGCAGCACTACAAGACACACGATCAGACCGCGTCGTACGCATACATGAAGCGCACCCTACAGGCGCTGCAATGGCTACGCGGTGGGACCCGCTGGGTGCTCAAATCGCCACAGCATCTGGAGCAGTTCCCCGCGCTGTACGCCACCTTCCCCGACGCCACCTTCGTTGTCACCCATCGGGATCCGGTCGAGGTGACGCGATCGATGGCGACCATGATCAGCTACGCGGCACGGATGGCCTGCGACCGGCCCGATCCGGTCAAGATCTCGAAGTATTGGCTGGACCGCGCCGACGATCTGCTCACCGGCTGCCTGCGCGACCGCGACGTGCTGCCGGCGGCGCAGTCCGTCGACGTGCGGTTCGAGGACTTCATGGCCGATGAGGACGGCACCGTCGCTGCCATCTACGAACTCGCGGGTCAACCGCTGGACACCCGGGCGAAAGAGGCGATGACGCAGTTCTGTGTCGAGCACCCCCGCGGGCGCTACGGCGCGGTCGACTACCAGCCGGCCGATCTGGGCCTGGATGCCGACGAGGTGGCAAACCGCCTGCGCGCCTACCGAAACCAATTCGTCGACGACCAGTGGAAGAAACCATGAATCAACCGATCTCCGCGGACGCCTGGGTCGCCACCGCCGGAAGCGACGAGAAGGTCGACCCGTGCCATCGGTGCTGTCCGGCGTCATGAGCGCACCCGGCCGGCGCCCCAAACCACGGCGAACCGGGCCACTACCCGGGCTTGCGCTTCAGTCGATCTCCTCATCGCTGACCGGAACCAGCGGCACGGCCGCCAGCGGGAATAATGCACAGAGCGCGAAGGCCAGCGGATAACCGACCGTGGTGATGAGTGCGCCGAACACCGGTGGCGTAACCGCCGCCGTAAGTCGTTGGCAGGTGTTCTGAGCGCCCAGCGCCCGTCCACTCCAGAACGGCCCGGCGTACTCGGTGATCGCGGTGGCGGCCAACCCGTTGTAGCCCACCGCCGTTACGGCGGCGACAACCATGGCGACGGTGGCCAGCGGTGAGCCCAGATGATCGGCGATTGCCAACACCAGCAACGCCGAGAAGCCGGCGAGGGCGACGGTCCGTGTTGGCCGCAACCTCGATCCGACATGGTCAGACCACCGGCCCACCGCGATGCGTCCCAGCGCGCCGATCAGCTGCCCAACGGTCACCAATGCACCGGCCGCCGGTATCGACCAGTGATGGTCGACAATCAACCAGACCAGCATGAAGGTCACCGTCACCGTCTGCGGCACCATCAGCAGCGCCGAAACCAGGTGGATGCGTTGCAGCATGTTCGACCACCGGTAGGGGTTGGCCACGCCCTCTTCGACGGCGGACGGCCGGGCCGGCCGTGGTGGATCGGTGACAAAGAGCACCGTCACCAACGCCGCCACCGCGCACGCGATCGCTGGATACAACAGCGCGGCGAAGAAACCGTTCTCGATCTCGACCAATTCGGGCATCGCCATCGCGCCGATCGCCACGCCCAGCGGCTGCGCGGTCTGACGGATCCCCATCGCCAGACCGCGCTGGTGGGCGGGGAACCACCCAGACACCAGCCGTCCTCCTGCGCTGTTGCAGCTGGCGGCGGCCATCCCGCCCAGGAACAGGAATATCCCGATGCCCACCAGCGAGTGAAGCGGTGCGGCGGCAAAGGCCGCCACCGCGGTCAACGCAGAGCCCGCGGCGAGTACCACCCGCTCGCCAAACCGGTCCACGAGATAGCCCCAGCCGACCAGTGTCAGCACCATGCCGAAACTCGGGACCGCAGCCAGCAGACCGGCTGTTGCCAGCGAGGTATGGCGTTCGGTCTGCAACGCCGGGATCAGGAAGACACCGCAGTTGATGAAAAGGAAGGAACAGGACGTCACCGCCACGGTGACTGCCAGTATCAACCACCGTCGCATCGTGGTGACGGTGGAAGCCTGGTCTACCCGATCCAACTGTTGGCTCGACACCACAGGCCGTCTCCTTCTGACTTCTCATTAGCGTGGTAGGACTCTTTGTTCACCCAGCGGCAGGTGGACGGGCAATCACGTTGGGGCGGAACCCGTATCGAGGAGGTGCGCTACTCGTGTTGTTTCCGGCGATGCTCGTCATCGGTGCCACCGGTGGCACGCCTGCCGGCCCGGCTGGATCTACCACCGGAGGGGTGCCGAGGCCACTGCCCGTCAACGCCGGGGCAACATAGTGCGTCGGTAGCGCGGCCGCGGTCCACGTCTGCGGAGCAGACAGCACGCCGATCGGCGTGGCCCGCCCGATAGCCGCCGACAGTGCGGCACCGCCCAGCCCTGCCGAGCCGGATTGTCCGATCACGGCCGCGCCAGAACCCAAGGCGCTCAATCCCGAACCGAGCCCGCCCGCGAGAGCCGATCCCGCCACGTTGGCTTCCTTGGCGGCGGTGCTGGTCGTCGACATCAGTGACTTGAACACGTTCGCCATGGACATCGCTCGCTGCGGGAGTGCGGACAATATCGACACCGGGTAGAGAAATGACTTGGCGTCGTTCAGCGACGACATCAACGATTCGTAGGCGGTGGGAGTTTCGGGCGACGTCGGCGGCAGCGGCGAGGCGAGTTCCTGGAGCGCCTGCGGCACGGCTGACATCGCCTGTACCGCAGTCGCTCGCGGATCCGTGTTCTGCCGCGGTGGGGTGAACGGGATCAATCTCGAGGCGGCCGCGGATGCGCCGGCGTAGCCGTACATTGCCGCAGCGTCCTGAGCCCACATCTCGCCGTAGTGCGCCTCAGTGGTAGCGATCGCCGGCATGTTCTGACCCAGAAGGTTCGTTGCGATCAGCGATACCAACAACCCGCGGTTGGCGGCGATCACCGGCGGCGGCACCGTCATCGAACGCGCTGCCTCATAGGCGCTCGCGGCTGCCCGCGCCTGGTCGGCTGCTTGCTCGGCTTGGGCGGCCATCGTGCTCATCCACGCCACATAGGGAGACGCCGCGGATTGCATCGACATCGAGGCCAGGCCCAACCACTGCCGGGCAGCCAGTTCCGCGATGGTCGATCCGTATAGCGCAGCCGCGGAGTGCAATTCGGTAGCCAATCCGTCCCATCCGATCGCGGCGGCCAGCAGCGACCCAGAACCGGGACCGGTGGCAATCCGTGCCGAGTTGATCTCCGGCGGCAACATTCCGAAATCCATTGGCGGGAACCCCTACCGTGATCGCTGCAGTCAATGTCGGGTTGTGTTGATCGATGCGATTCCGACGATCAGAGTTGAAACTGAAGCGGAGCTGAAAAGGGTGGCCCAAGGCGTGGTTCGCTCAGCGTCGCTTCAGCTACGTGTCGAGACAATGACGATGTGCAGGGCGGCCCTCGGCAAAAGTCGACCACCAACACCCCTCGTGTGCTGGTGGTCGAGGACTACGCCGCCATCCGCGAGGTAGTCGTGGAGGCACTTGCTGACGCCGGGTATGTCACCGGTGGCCGAACCGACGGCCGCGGCCTGGAAGACGTGCTGGCCGCCTTCCGGCCCGACCTGGTGGTGCTCGACGTGATGCTGCCCGGGCGCGACGGCTTTGCCCTCATTGAAGTGGTGCGCGGCTATGGCGATACCGGCATCGTCCTGCTCACCGCGAAAGACGCGTTGGCCGATCGCCTACGTGGGCTCGACTCGGGTGCGGATGACTATGTGATCAAGCCTTTCGATGTGGCGGAGGTGGTGTCCCGAGTCGGCGCCGTGCTGCGAAGGCGAGGGCGCGTGCCATCGGCAGTACAGGTCGGTGACCTCGTCGTGGATGTGGAAGCCGGCATGGTCAGTCGAGCCGGTGCGGTCCTGGAACTGACGGGAACCGAGCTCAAGCTGCTCAGTTTCCTCGTCGAACAGCGTGGCCGGACCGTGGGTAAAGACCAGATCCTCACGGCGGTATGGGGATACGACGCCTACGACGCGAACCTCGTCGAGGTCTACATCAGTGCGCTGCGCCGCAAGATGGAGGTACACGGGCCGCGCATGCTGCACACGGTCCGGGGCATCGGCTACCAGTTGTCGGCCGGTCGTTCATGAACCCGCCGACGACACCCACTCCGTCGCTGCGCCGACGGGTGACAGTCGCGACGGTCGGGGTGGTCTCGGTGCTGTTGGTTGTCCTCGGTCTGGCCACCGACGAACTCGTCGGCGTCCAGCTCAACCGCGACTTGGAGTCCCGGTTGGTCGACGGCGTTTTCCGGGCCGGCAATCTCGCCAAGGCCAGGGTAGGGCCGGCCGAGGTCGTCAATCAGTTGCAAAGCCAGAACATCCGCATACGGGTGATCAGCCCGGACGGAGCTCGCTACGGTGACCTCTCTCTCGCGCCGGCGACATCGCCCTCCGAGTTGGAGGACGGGTCTCCGCCGCCGCCGACCCGCAGCGAGAAGACCAGCAAGCGCGTAACCCGTGTCCTGCCGGATGGGTCAAAACTGACCATGGTGGCGAAAACATCGGGGATTCGTCATCGGCGCGCGGAGCTCAGGGGGGACTTGCTTGCCGGCGGGGCAATCACCCTGGTGCTGGTCATGTTGCTGGTCAGACTGGCAGTCGGGCGTGCGCTGACTCCGCTGCAACAGATGACGTCGACGGCGGAACAGATCACCCACGGCGACCGGGGGCGCCGCCTCCGCCCGGATCGACCGACGACCGAGTTGGGTCACGCCGCAGCCGCATTCGACAACATGCTCGACGCACTCGAAGACGGCGAAGCCAAGACGCGTCAGTTCCTCTCCGACGCCGCGCACGAATTGCGCAGCCCAATCGCCGCGATCCAAGCGCTGGCCCAGCAGCTGACCGTAATGACGGAGATGGCCGGCGATGGCGGCCGCGCCGTTCCCTCCGCGGCCGTTCGCGGTCGCAGGTATGCCGCGCTGCTGGCCCGCGAAACACGTCAGGCCACCCGATTGGTTTCTGACCTGCTGGACATCGCCACTATCGACGCTGGTGTGACACTGCGCTTCGAAGACGTCGACTTGGTCCACATCGCCGCAACCGAGGTGGACCGTGCCGCGATGCTGGCCCCCAGCCTGACCGTGCGCATCACCGGCGACGGCAATCAGCTACCGATCCGCGCCGAACCCGGCCGAATCGCGCAGATCCTTTCCAACGTGCTGGACAACGCCCGCCGCCACACCCCGCACGGTGGCGAAATCACCGTGAGCACCGCCCGCAACGAACTACGTGCGGAAGTGATGGTCGTCGACTCCGGTCCCGGCATCCCCGGCGCCGACCGTGAGCGGGTCTTCGACCGTCTGGTGCGCCTCGACGATGCTCGTGATCGCGACTCTGGAGGTGCAGGCCTGGGCCTGCCGATCGCCCGGGCGTTGGCCCAGGCGCACGGGGGAACGCTCGAGTGCTTGCCGCAGCCATCCGGAGCTGCCTTCCGGTTGACTCTGCCCGTGGCGCCCGGGTCGGTGTGATCGCCGCCCGCTGAGGTGGCGCATCGGAGCGCGGCGCTCCCGGTGTGTGGCGCATTCGCTGGCATAATGAGATCAGCGTCACAAGGAGGCTCGCATGGGCCAGCTGCCAGGCATTACCGGTCCGCAGGTCGCCCTGGAGCCTGTGCAGCTGATCGGGCCGGGCGGGGCACCGACCGCCGAGAATCGCTACAGCCGGGATCTGCCCGAAGAAACCCTCTGCTGGCTCTACGAGCTGATGGTGCTCACCCGTGGACTCGACACCGAACTGGTCAACCTGCAACGCCAGGGCGAGTTGGCACTCTACGCATCGTGCCGAGGCCAGGAGGCAGCACAGGTCGGCGCCGCCGCGTGCCTGCGCAAAACCGACTGGCTGTTCCCGCAGTACCGCGAGCTGGGTGTCTTCGTCACCCGGGGCATCCCGCCGGGGCACCTCGCGGCCGCCTGGCGTGGAACCTGGAACGGCGGGCTGGAGTTCACCGCGAAGAACTGCGCGCCGATCTCGATTCCGATCGGCACCCAGACGCTGCACGCGGTGGGTGCGGCTATGGCCGCCCAACGCCTGGCCGAGGATTCGGTCACCGTCGCCTTCACCGGCGACGGCGCCACCAGCGAGGGCGACGTACACGAGGCACTCAATTTCGCCGCCGTGTTCACCGCTCCGTGCGTGTTCTACGTGCAGAACAACCAATGGGCCATCTCAGTGCCACTGCGTAAGCAGACCGCTGCTGTCTCGCTGGCGCACAAGGCGATCGGCTACGGCATGCCGGGCATCCGGGTGGATGGCAACGATCCGCTGGCCTGCTACGCGGTGATGGCCGAAGCCGCCGAGCGGGCACGACACGGTGGTGGACCGAGCTTGATCGAGGCCGTCACCTACCGGCTCGGTCCGCACACCACCTCCGATGATCCGACCCGTTACCGCAACGACGCCGAAGTCGACCAGTGGGCGGCACTGGACCCGATCCCGCGCTACCGCACCTACTTACGCAATATCGGCGTGTGGTCGCAGCGGTTAGAGGACCGGGTCGACTCTCGGGCCAAGCGCGTACGCAGCGAGCTGCGAGACGCCACCGTCGGGGCCGCCGATATCGACATCGACGAGGTGTTCGCCGCCGTCTACACCGAGATCACCCCGGAGCTGCAGCAGCAGCGCGCCGCGCTGCACGCCGAATTGGGCAGGGGGCGCTCGTGACCCAGATCCTCGAACCACCCACCCGCGCAGCGACCCCCACCGCAGCGGCCGGAGCCGGCACCCGCACCGAAGAGCTGACCATGGTGGCGGCGCTCAACCGGGCTTTGCACGATGCGATGGACGCCGAGCCCAAGGTTCTGGTGTTCGGCACCGACGTCGGCGTGCAGGGCGGGGTGTTCCGGGTGACCGAGGGTCTGGCCGAAACCTTCGGTGAGCAACGCTGTTTCGACACTCCGCTGGCGGAATCGGCGGTGATCGGCATCGCCATCGGGCTGGCGATTCGGGGCTTCGTACCGGTTCCGGAGATCCAGTTCGACGGGTTCAGCTTCCCGGCATTGGACCAGGTGGTCAGCCACCTGGCCAAGTATCGGAGCCGGACCCGCGGCGCGGTGTCGATGCCGGTCACCGTGCGCATCCCGTCGTTCGGCGGAATCGGTGCGGCCGAGCATCATTCGGAATCCACCGAAACCTATTGGGCGCACACCGCGGGACTGAAGGTGGTGGTGCCCGCCGACCCGTCGGACGCGTACTGGCTACTGCGCCACGCGATCGCCGCCCCCGACCCGGTGATGTTCCTGGAGCCCAAGCGGCGTTACTGGGCCCGCGGACCCGTCGACACCGAACACCCGGCGCCGGGCATCGGGTGTGCTGCCGTACGCCGGTCCGGCACCGACGTCACGGTGCTCACCTACGGCGGCGGAGTGGCCACCGCGCTGTCCGCCGCAGATATCGGCGCGCAACACCACGGGTGGAGCCTGGAGGTGGTCGACCTGCGCTCGCTGGTCCCGCTCGACTTCGACACCGTCGCGGCGTCGGTGCGGCGCACCGGGCGATGCGTGGTGCTGCACGAGGGCCCGCGCAACCTCGGCTACGGAGCCGAACTGGCCGCGCGCATCTCCGAGGAACTGTTCTACGAGCTGGAGGCACCGGTGCTGCGCGCCACCGGATTCGACACCCCGTATCCACCGGCCCGGCTGGAACGCCTGTGGCTGCCCGGCCCCGATCGGCTGCTGGACTGCGTTCAGCGCGTGTTGGAGGCGCCGTGAGCGACACCGAGACGGTCCGGACCTTCACCGTCCCCGATCTCGGGGAGGGCCTCCAAGAGGTGACGGTGACCAGCTGGAACGTCGCCGTCGGTGATCAGATCGAACTCAATCAGGCGCTGTGCTCGGTGGAGACCGCCAAAGCCGAAGTGGAGATCCCCAGCCCGTATGCCGGCCGGGTGGTCGAGCTGGGCGGCGCGGTGGGAGACGTGCTTGCGGTCGGGGCGCCCTTGGTGCGCATCGACACCGGCACACCGGCCGAGCGACCGCCCGCGCCCGCCGGGCGTGCCCCGGTGCTGGTCGGCTACGGAGCCGACGACACCTTCGACACCAGCCGCCGCACCTGCACGTCCCCGACCGGGCGGCCTAAGGCCAAGCCGGGTGCCCGCAAGCTCGCCGCCGAGCTGGGCGTCGACTTGAGTCGTGTGCCGCCCGGACCGAGCGGTGTGATCACCCCCGATGGTGTGCGCGCAGCCGCGGGCGAGGCCGCTCCCGACGATGAGCTTCGTCCGCCCAGCCCGGTGCAGGCGGCCATGGCCGAGCGGATGGCATTGTCCCGCAGCATGATCCCCGACGCACATGGCAGCGTGCAGGTCGACGGCACCAACCTGTTGCAGCTGCGGGATCGGCTCGTCGAAACGGGCGGCGCGACGATCACCCCGTTCGTGTTGATCCTGCGCCTGCTGGTCATCGCCCTGACTCGCCACCCGGTGCTCAACGCGACGTGGGTCGAAGCGCCGCAGGGCCCGATGATCCGCACCCACCACGGCGTGCATCTGGGTTTCGGGGTGGCCGCACCCCGCGGCTTGCTGGTGCCGGTGATCTTCGACGCGCACCGCAAGACCACCCGCGAACTCGCCGACACCGTTGCGCGGCTGATCGCCGAAGCCCGGGCCGGCACACTCACGCCGGCCGAGCTGCAGGGGTCGACGTTCACGGTCTCCAACTTCGGGGCGCTCGGCCTCGACGACGGGGTACCGGTGATCAATTACCCGGAGGCGGCAATCCTGGGGATCGGCTCGCTCAAACCACGGCCGGTGGCGGTGGGCGACACCGTCGTCGTGCGTCCGCAGCTGACCCTGACGTGCGCGTTCGACCATCGCGTCGCCGACGGCGCGCAGACCGCCGAATTCCTGTGTGCGCTTCGCGATCTGATCGAACAACCGGAGATCGCGCTGCTGGATCTCTAGCCGAGTGCCGCTATCTGCGCTGTGCTGCGGCCAGCCGCGCGGCGAAGTCCGGCGACTCGACGGAGGCTGCCTGCGGACCCAGCTCGGTCTGCTTGGCGAACTCGTGTTGGTCGCCTTCGAGCGCACCGGGACTGGCGGTGGCGCGCATCGTCGCCTTGGTCGCCAAGACCACCCGGCGAGGCGCCGCCGCCGGCCCGGCGGCCAGCGTCATCGCCGCGGTGACCGGGTCGTCGTCGATCTGTAGCGCCAAGCCGTGCCGCACCGCGGCCTCGGCGTCGAAACGCATGCCGAACAACAGGGCGGCCCGGGCCACCTGAGGCCCCACCGCCCGGTGCAGCATCCAGGTGGCACCGCCGCCGGGATGCAGGCCCAGCTGCTGGAACCGGGCGTCGAACAGCGCCGCCGGACCGGCGATGCGCACATCGGCGGCCAGCGCCAGGTTCAGGCCGGCGCCCACTGCGGCACCGTTGACCGCGGCGATCGTGGGCAACGTGCACTGTGCGATCGCCATGAAGCCGTCGTACAGCGCCAGCAGTCCGTCCTCGGTCGCCACACCGAGGGCCGACAAGTCGGCGCCGGCGCAGAACGCCCGGCCCGCGCCGGTGACCACCACCGCGTGCACGCCGGGGTCAGTTTCGGCCCGCTCAACAGCGGCCCGAAGCTGCACCGACATGGCGCCGGTGACGGCATTGCGCCGATCCGGATCGTTGACCGTGATCAGCGCGACGCGGTCGGTGACGCTGTATAGGACGAGATCGGGACGTGTCATAGGGCGATGACGCTACCGCGGTGCGGAGCGATCAGCCGATCCAGGCGACGACTCCTGCGGTCACCACCACCATCGCGATCATGAACATGGTGAAGAAGATGAGCGTCCGTTCGTGGCTCATGGACCTGCCTTTCGCGATTTGCCCGGTCTCCTTGTCGTTCCGCGCGACGCGATGTCATGCGAACCGGGCTGCTGGCGTTCCGCTGCGGCTGACGCGCCGCTGTTCGGCGGCGTTCGATGCGTTGACGGATCACCCTTGGTTGATCGTTGACGCTCCAGGCTAGTGGCTGGCCCTGGTCGCGGGTGCAGAAGGTCCGGTTGTTTGCCGACCTCCCGGTGCTCATCGCTGTGGTGCAGGGCCTGCAAGGTGGTCCGAGCCTTTGCATGTCTACCCCGCCCTGGACAAGTGTGTCTAGTGCTGGCTAGACTGTGTTTGTGCCGTCACGGACCGAAGTCCTCAAGAGGATCACCAAGGCCGCCGGAGACAAGGGCCTCACCTTCGTCCTGAGCCGCCAAGGCGGCAATCACACGATATAAACCTCGACGGGCTGATGATTCCAATCGGGCGACATCGCCAGTTCGAAAGCCGTTATGCCGAAACTGTTTACAAGGAATGCGAATCGAAACTAGGAGAGGGATGGTGGAAATGACCACCTATCAAGCAAAGGTCAGCCGCGACGGCCGCTACTGGCTGGTCCACATCCCGGAAATCGACAAGTACACGCAAGCCCGAAATCTAGCCGAAGTCGAGCCGATGGCCCGCGATCTGATCTCTCTATGGCTAGAAATTGAGCCGGACACCTTCGAGATCGTTCTGCAAGTAGACCTATCCGCCGAAGTCTGCCACCACCTCGATCTGGCGATGAAGTATCGACAAGAAGCCGTCGAGGCGCAGGCGGAAGCGGCCCGTGAGTATCGCGCGGCAGCACTGACGCTGCGTGCCGAGGGACTAACGGTGCGTGATGTTGGCGCCGCCCTGGGCGTGTCGTTTCAGCGCGCGCAACAGTTGATATCCGCGTAAAAGGGCAGTTCACATGTGGCGGTGTCACGGTTGTAGGCGTCGGCCAGGTGATGGTGCTCATGGTGCGGGTGCTCCCTTCGGTAGGGCCCACACTGTTGTGCGCGTATTGCGCGGAACTGCATATTCGCTGGTCAACTGGCGCCCCCGGCAGGACTCGAACCTGCGACCACAAGATTAGAAGTCATGTGCTCTATCCACCTGAGCTACGGAGGCAATGCGGGTCCAGTTTATCCGCTGGTAGCGGTAGATCCGTCCCGACCGAGCAATGCCGCAGCGGCGGTTTCCGATCTACCCCTCAGCAGGTGTGGATTCGGCGGGTGCGTACCGGCTCGGGGGCCACCGCGGTGCAGATCGCCGAGTCCGTGGATGGCCGCCGGCGGATCGTCGGTGTATGCCGATCTGGGCTTCGACGACGCGGTCAGCGATGAGGTGTTACGGACGCTGCGCCGCGCCTCTGCCGGTGGTTGCCGTGGTCAGATCGCCGCTGCGTGTTTTCAAACGGACTGCGCCACAGGCGATCTGAGCCTGGTGCTCTACGACGTCACTACGCTGTTATGCCGACGTCGGCATAACCACTTCGCCGGCAGGGTGGATCGCTAATCCACTGTCGCCTAGTCGAGTCATGGACGGCTTCCTGTAAATGTGTGAAAATCGCGCATATGGACGGGAAGGTGCTCGGGGAACGGATCGCCGAAGCGCGTAAAGGCCTCGATCTGACGCAAGAACATCTCGCCAACCTTGTGGGGATCGATCGGTCGGCACTCGGGCTGATCGAGAAAGGTCGGCGCAAGGTCTCTGCGGTCGAGCTGGTCGATCTCGCTGCGGCTCTCGACACCCCATTGGCATGGTTCGTGCGCGACCCGTTGCCAGCAGTGGTCAGCCGCCGCTCCGAAACGGGGCCGAGCCATGAACTCACGGCCCGTCTAGACCGCGAACTCGAACTTTTCTCCGGTGACATCGCGTCGCTACTTGCATCGGGCGTGATCGATGCCGTCGAAAACCGACCCACCTGGCAGCTCCCACGGTCGTACGCCGAATCTGAGAGTGTCGCTCGGCAAGTGCGCGAGTACCTGGGGGTTGGAGTCGATCCGTTGTACGGACTCGGCGCTGTCGCGGAGCGTTTTGGGCTGTATTCGTGTTCGTTAGCCCTCAGTGGCGGCGGGGCTGACGGCGCTCTGGTCGAAGTCACCGTCGGCGCTGCGGCCGCGGTGATCGACGGTGATGCCAGGCTGGGGCGTCGGCGTATGTCGCTGGCCCACGAACTGGGCCATTGGCTGTTCGGTGACGCCTACGACGCCGGTGCGACAGATGCCGAGCGGATGATCAACTCGTTCGCCGCGCACCTCCTGGTGCCCCGAGCGGGGGTCGGCACGTTCTGGCAGCAGCAGTCCGCAAGCTCCGTGCGCGACCGGGCCGTGTGGGTCGCCGGGACGTATCGGATGTCGTGGTCGGCGGTAATCCCGCACCTGCGCAATCTCGGCCTGATCTCCGAAGACGAGTATCGCAGCCTGGACGGACGCAATCCGGTTCCCGGTGAGTTCGCCAAGCTGCAGATCGTTCTCGACACCGAAGAGCTTGGAGCGCCGTCGGTGTCGCCCGGGCTGGCCGCCGCGGTCCTCAATGCATACATCGACCGGCGGATGACGACGGCACGCACCCTGGAGCTGCTGCGCGGTCAGCTTACCGAGGCGGATCTGCCGCCGCAGCGCATCGAGACGGCCGCCGACTACGCCAGCCTGTGACCGTCGCCCAGAGCACCCGCTGGGTGATGGACACCGCGACGTTCTCCCATTTGCCGCGCCGGCCATGCGGATCTGCTGCGGCTGCTGGCTCCCGAGGGACTGATTCTGATCCCCGACACCGTGTGGTCTGAGGTGGAGACTGGGCGGGATCGCGGCTACGACATTCCGTCGATCGCAGACCTACCGTGGGTGGAGCTGGCGGTGCTGACACCGGGCGAGGAGTTGGAGCAGCTGCTCATCAAGGCGGAGATGCCGTCGAAGAAGGGCGACAGTCCTCGCAAGAATCTGGGAGAGTGCGCGGTGCTGTCGTGCGCGATCCACCGTGGGATGGTCGCTGTGATCGATGATGGTGACGCCCGTATCCAGGCCAAAAGCCGTGGGGTGCGGTTCGTGAACTCGATGTGGATCGTCGCCGAAGCGTACAAGACTGTCGAAAACTTCGACGCCGAGCAAGTTTACGAGGATCTTGTCGCCACCGGCATGCGGCTACCACGAGTCGAGAGCTTCATCGCCTGGGCGTATGAGGTAGGGCTGCTTCCCTGACTGTCGCGCTTCCGTCCACGAACCCCGGCCCCCAAGCTGGGGGTGCCTCCCGCTTGCGGGGGACGACGCCGGGCCACCGACGCCCGCCGACAGGACGGCTCTGGCCAGCACCCCACGAGTGCCGGTGAAACCAGCCTGGACGAAGCCGGAACCGACGTTCACGCCGCACCAGCGGCATGAGCCACGGAACGCCCGAGAAGGGCGGCGCCGAACAACCACCACAGTTGTTCGACATGCTTTAGCGTTGAATGGTGCTCGTGAAGACTGTGAAACAGAAGGGGCGCGTGGTGGCTGCGTCGGTGGGCCGGGCAGGCCGGGGCCGGAAGCCGCAGTCTGGAGCTCGGCGTGGGTGACCTCGTAGACGCCGACGGATTGCCCACCGAGCTCGGTGCTCTCGACTACCTGTTGCACCGCGGGGAGGCCAATCCGCGCACCCGCTCGGGGATCATGGGCCTGGAGCTGCTCGACACCACCCCCGACTGGGACCGCTTCCGGAGCCTGTTCGAGAACGTCTCGCGAAAAGTCCTGCGGCTGCGCCAGAAGGTCGTGGTGCCCACGCTGCCGACCGCCTCGCCGCGGTGGGTGGTGGACCCCGACTTCAACCTCGATTTTCATGTCCGGCGGGTCCGGGTGCCCGAGCCCGGTGGCTTGCGCGAGGTGCTCGATCTGGCCGAGGTGGCCCTGCAGTCACCGATGGACATTCAGCGTCCGCTGTGGTCGGCGACCCTGGTGGAGGGGCTGGCCGATGGGCGCGCCGCCACCTTGATGCATCTGAGCCACGCGGTCACCGACGGTGTCGGGGGTGCTGCGATGTTCGGCCGGATCTACGACCTGGAGCGCGATCCGCCGGCCCGGTCGATGCCGCCGCAACCGGTACCGCAAGACCTGTCGGCCAACGACCTGATGCGGGACGGCATCAACCACCTGCCGATCGCGATGCTCGGCAGCACCCGCGATGTGCTGTTGGGGGCGCTGTCGATGGCGACCCGCACCGTGCGTGACCCGTTGTCGGCGGTCACCGGCGCCATCACCTACGCCCGGTCGGGCGCGCGCGTGATGAGCCAGGCCGCCGAACCGTCCCCGCTGCTGCGCCGGCGCAGCCTGGCCAGCCGGACCCAGGCGATCGACGTCCGGCTGTCGGATCTGCACCGGGCCGCCAAGGCCGGCGGTGGATCCATCAACGACGCCTACCTGGCTGCCCTGTCCGGTGCGTTGGGGCGCTATCACCGGGCGCTGGGGGTGCCGATCGCGACACTGCCGATGGCGATCCCGGTGAACCTGCGCGCCGACGCCGATCCCGCCGGCGGCAACCGGTTCACCGGGGTGAACCTGGCCGCCCCGGTCGGAGTCGCCGACCCGGTGGAGCGGATGAAGAGGATTCGGGCCCAGATGACCCAGCGCCGTGACGAGCCCGCGATGGACGTGCTCGGCTCCATCGCACCGCTGCTGAGCATCTTTCCGTCCCCGGTCCTGGAGAAGATGACCGAGTCGGTGGTCAGCGCCGACGTGCAGGCCAGCAACGTGGCGTTCTATCCCGGCGAAACCTATATCGCGGGCGCGAAAGTGCTGCGGCACTACGGAATCGGGCCCTTGCCGGGCGTCGCGATGATGGTGGTGCTGATCTCCCGGGGTGGTGAGTGCACCGTCACGGTCCGCTACGACCGCGCAGCCGTGCGCGACGAGAAGCTGTTCGCCACCTGCCTGGTGGAGGGCTTCGACGAAGTGCTGGCGCTCGCCGGCGATCCCGCGCCGCGGTGCGTGCCGGCCTCATTCAGCACCGGCGACGAGTCATGACCGACGACGCGAAGTCTGTGCCGCCGCGCGACATGCGGCTGCCCGGATCGGTAGCCGAGATCGCGGCCAGCCCGCCCGGCCCCAAAATCGGTGCGTTCTTCGATCTCGACGGCACCCTGGTGGCCGGCTTCACCGCCGTCATCCTCACCCGGGAGCGGTTCCGTAGCCGCGACATGGGGCTGGGGGAGATGTTCGGCATGATCCAGGCCGGGCTTAACCATCAACTCGGCCGCATCGAATTCGAGGAGCTCATCACCACGGCGTCGGCGGCACTGCGTGGCCGCTCGATCAGTGACCTCGACGAGATCGGCGAGCGGCTGTTCGTCCAGAAGATCGCCAAGCGCATCTACCCCGAGATGCGTGCCGTGGTGCGTGCGCACCAGGCGCGCGGGCACACCGTGGTGCTGAGTTCGTCGGCGCTGACCCTCCAGGTCGAGCCGGTGGCACGTTTCCTGGGCATCACCAACACGCTCACCAACGCCTTCGTCACCGACGAGAACGGTGTGCTCACCGGCGAGGTGGTCGAACCGATCCTGTGGGGGCCGGGCAAGGCCGCCGCGGTGCAGAAGTTCGCCGCCGAACACGACATCGACCTGCAGGACAGTTACTTCTACGCCGACGGGGACGAGGACGTCGCGCTGATGCATCTGGTCGGCAATCCGCGACCGACGAACCCCGAGGGCAAGATGGCCTCGGTCGCCCGCAAGCGCGGCTGGCCGATCCTGCAGTTCAGCAGCCGCGGCAGCGGTGTCGTCGGGCAATTGCGGAACCTGGCCGGCCTGAGCTCCATCGTCCCGGTGGGCGCAGGAGCGATCGGGCTGGGCCTGCTCAGCGGGAGCCGGCGCCGCGGCGTCAACTTCTTCACCGCACTGTTCCCGCAGGTGCTGTTGGGTCTCAATGGGGTGCGGCTCAACGTGATCGGCAAAGAGAACCTCACCGCAACCCGGCCGGCGGTGTTCATCTTCAACCACCGCAACCAGGTCGATCCGGTGATCACCGCCTCGCTGGTCCGCGACAACTGGATCAGCGTCGGCAAACGCGAACTGGAGCGAGATCCGATCGCCGGCCCGCTGGGAAAGCTGACCGAGATGGTGTTCATCGACCGGGACGACGCGGCGGCCGCCGTGGAGTCTCTACACGAGGTCGAGGAACGCGCCAAGCGCGGTCTGTCGGTGGTGATCGCGCCCGAAGGCACCCGGGTGGACACCACCGGGGTGGGTCCCTTCAAGAAGGGACCGTTCCGGCTCGCGATGGCGGCCGGGATTCCGATTGTGCCGGTGATCATCCGCAACGCCGAGGTGGTCGCCGCCCGGGACTCGATAAGTGCCCACCCGGGCACGGTGGACGTCGCGGTGTTCCCGGCGATCTCGGTCGAGGACTGGACCGTCGACACACTGTCCGAGCGGATCGAACAGGTCCGCCAGCTGTACCTGGACACCCTGGCCGACTGGCCGGTCGACGAGTTGCCGGCCTGGTCACCCAAACCGCCCGAGCCGGCCAAGAAGGCTCCGGCTAAGAAAGCTCCGGCCAAGAAGGCTCCGGTTAAGAAAGTCCCGGCCAAGAAGGCTCCGGCCAAGAAAGTCCCGGCCAAGAAGCCGCCGGCGCCGAAGGGGGAGCAGTGACGACATCGCCGGCCACCGGCCCCTCGGGGTCCACGGCAACCCCCGACACGCTGGTCTTGGCCTACGTGTCGTCGCCGGTGGAGGCCGATCTCGTTCACGAGTGGCTGGAACGGTACCGCGACGGCCGGCGCGGCGACCGGATCGAACTGCTGGAACTCGACCCGTCGCAGCGCTCACCCGGCGCGATGGCTCGGCTGGTAGGGCACCTCGAACGCGACGAGCGGCGGTCGATCCTGCCGGTGCGGGTGTTCTGGATGCCCCGCGCCGAAGCCTCCGCCCTGAAGCGGGTGACCGCCTTGCTGCCCGGCCGCAATCCCTACCGGCCCAGTGAACGCCAACAGCGCCAGATCCTGCGGACCGAGTCGTCGCTGGCCCGCGTCGTGGTGGGCGAGGCAGCCAGCGTGGCCGACTTGCGCAGCCAGTGGAGTGAGCACACCGTCGGTGAAAACCCCCGGGACTTCGCGCATTTCGTCACGCGCCGCGCGGTGCTGGCGCTAGAACGCGCCGAGAATCGGATCCTGGGGCCGCAATACAAGTCGCCGCGGCTGGTGAAACCGGAGATCTTGGCGTCCACCCGATTCCGCGAGGGACTGGAAGCCATTCCGGGCGCCACCGTCGACGAGGCCGGAAAGATGCTCGACGAGCTGTCCACCGGCTGGAGTCGGGTCTCGGTCGACATGGTCTCCGTCTTGACCCGGATGCTCAGCCGCGGCTTCGACCCCGAGATCGACTACGACGAATATCAGGTCGCCGCGTTGCGCACGGCCTTGGAGAACCACCCCGCGGTGCTGCTGTTCTCCCACCGGTCCTACATCGACGGCGCCGTCATGCCGGTGGCGATGCAGGAGAACAGGCTGCCGCCGGTCCACGTCTTCGCCGGTATCAATCTGTCGTTCGGATTGATGGGGCCGCTGCTGCGCCGCTCCGGGGTCATCTTCATCCGCCGCAGCATCGGCAACAACCCGCTCTACAAGTACGTGCTCAAGGAGTACGTCGGCTACGTGATGGAGAAGCGGTTCAACCTGAGCTGGTCCATCGAGGGCACCCGGTCGCGCACCGGCAAGATGCTGCCTCCCAAGCTCGGGCTGATGACCTACGTCGCCGACGCCTACCTGGATGATCGCACCGAAGATGTTCTTCTGCAGGGTGTTTCGATCAGTTTCGACCAGCTGCACGAGGCCGACGAGTACGCCGCCTACGCCCGGGGCGGGGAGAAGACCCCGGAGGGGATCCGCTGGCTCTACCGCTTCATCAAGGCGCAGGGTGAACGCAACTACGGCAAGATCTACGTGCGTTTCCCCGAGGCCGTGTCGATGCGCCAATACCTCGGTGCCCCCGACGGTCAGACGGCGACCGATCCGGATGCCAAGCGGCTGGCCATGCAGAAGATGGCCATCGAGGTGGCCTGGCGAATTCAGCGCGTCACCCCGATCAGCGCGACCGGACTGGTGTCGGCGTTGCTGCTGACCACGCACGGGCTGGCGCTGACGCTGGACCAGATCCACCATTCGCTGCAGGCCGGTCTGGATTACCTGGAACGCAAGCAGACTCCGATCTCCACCAGCGGGTTGCGGCTGCGCAGCCGTGACGGAGTGCGTGCCGCGGTGGATGCGCTGTCCAACGGGCATCCGGTCACCCGTGTCGACGGCGGGCGGGAGTCGGTGTGGCGGATCGCCCCCGAAGACGAGCATGCCGCGTCGTTCTACCGCAATTCGGTGATCCACGCCTTCCTGGAGACCTCGATCGTCGAGCTGGCCCTGGCGTACGCGGGCCGTGGCGAGGGCGACCGGCTGGACGCGTTCTGGACGCAGGTGATGCGACTGCGGGACCTGCTCAAGTTCGACTTCTACTTCGCCGACTCCGCGTCGTTCCGCGACAACATCGCCGAGGAGATGTCCTGGTTCGGTGACTGGCAGTCCCGAGTCGGCGCCGGTGGCGCCGAGATCGACGGCATTCTGTCGGAGAAGACTCCGGTGACCTCCGACGTCATGCTGCGGGTGTTCTTCGAGTCCTACACGATCGTCGCCGATGTGCTCTGCGACGCACCGGACAATGTCGGGGAGAACGAACTGACGCAGTTGGCGCTGGGAGTCGGCCGCCAATACGTGGCGCAGGGGCGCGTTCGCAGCAGTGAATCGGTGTCCACCCTGCTGTTCGCGACCGCATGTCAGGTGGTCGCCGATCAGGGCCTGCTGGAACCCGCGCCGGACCTGGTTGGGCGGCGTAAAGCGTTCCGGGCTGAACTGCGAGGGATTCTGCAGGACTCCGACCACATCGCCCGCATCGCCCGGGAGGCGTTTGCCGCCCGGGACATGGAGGTGCGACGACATTGGCGGGGATTGAGCAGGTAGCGGGGCGGGCTGCACCGTCGCCCGCCTGGTATGCGTCGCGACGTGCGCGCCCCATACGCTGGAAGCCATGACGGCTATTTCGGCGCCCCGCGGCCGCGCGGCGATCTTGGTGCCGATGTTGTCCGGGTTGGCGATTCTGGCCGGGTGCATCGCCGCCGGGATCGGGGCGCTGTCGTTGGCCGATGCCCTGACCGCGACCGGCCTGCCCGACCCGGGACCAGTGACCACCCTGGGGCTGCCGTTCGTGCGGGCGGCCGGCGAGATGGCCGCGGTGCTGGCGGTGGGATCGTTCCTGCTCGCGGCGTTCCTGGTGCCGCCGCAGCAAAGCGGAGTACTCGACGTCGCCGGCTACCGTGCGCTGCGGTTGGGCACCGTGGCGTCGGGAGCGTGGGCGGTGTCGGCCGCGCTGTTGGTTCCGCTGACGATCTCCGATGTCTCCGGCCACCCGCTGTCGGAGTTCCTCGACCCGGCGACGGCGTGGTCTTTTGCCGGGCTGGTCGACACCGCGTCGGCCTGGCGGTGGACCGCGCTGCTGGCCGCGGTGCTGACACTGGCGAGCCTGCCCGTGCTGCGCTGGTCCTGGACGCCGGTGCTGCTGGCGGGTTCGCTGGTGACCCTGCTGCCGTTGGGGTTGACCGGGCATTCGGCCGCCGGCGGGTCACACGACCTGGCCACCAACAGCCTGCTGATCCACCTGCTCACCGCGGGCTTGTGGGCCGGCGGTCTGCTGGCGCTGCTGGTACACGCGATTCGCGGCGGTGAACACGCCGACCTGGCCGCCCGGCGATTCTCCACCGTGGCGCTGTGGTGCTTCGTGGCGATGGGGCTGTCCGGAGTGCTCAACGCGCTGGTTCGGCTGGCCCCCGCCGATCTGCTGACCAGCCCGTACGGCCAACTGGTGGTGGCCAAGTTCGTCGCCCTGTGTGTGCTGGGCGTCCTCGGTGCCGGGCAGCGGCGCCGCGGGGTGGCGGCGCTGCAGGAAGACCCGGCCAGGCGCGCCCCGCTGATCCGGCTGGCGCTGGCGGAGGCCGTCGTCTTCGCGCTCACCTTCGGCGTCGCGGTGGGCTTGGGTCGCACCCCGCCGCCCCCGCCGACGGTGCTCAATCCGTCGGTCCCGATGGTCAAGGTCGGCTACGACTTCGCCGGCCCGCCGACCGTGGCGCGGATCCTGTTCGACTGGCGCTTCGACGTCGTCTTCGGTACCGCCGCGATAGTTCTGGCCGGCGTGTATCTGGCCGGTGTGCTGCGGCTGCGCCGCCGTGGTGACACCTGGCCCGCGGGCCGCACGACCGCCTGGATGCTGGGCTGCCTGACCCTGCTGTTCGCCACCTCGTCGGGCACCGGTCGCTACATGCCGGCGATGTTCAGCATGCACATGGCCGTGCACATGCTGCTGTCGATGCTGGTGCCGATCCTGCTGGTGCTGGGCGGTCCGACCACGCTGGCGCTACGGGCGCTGCCGGTGGCCGGCCGCGGCGAGCCGCCCGGGATGCGGGAATGGCTGTTGGCCGCGCTGCACAGCCGGCTCTCGCGTTTCCTCACCAATCCGATCATCGCGGCGGTGATCTTCGTCGTCGGCTTTTACGGGCTCTACTTCAGCAGTCTGTTCGACTCGATCGCCGGCAGTCACGCCGGGCACCTCGCGATGAACATCCACTTCATCCTCAGCGGCTATCTCTTCTATTGGGTCGTGATCGGCGTGGACCCCACCCCCCGGCCTATCTCTCCGCTGGCCAAACTGGCGGTGGTGTTCGCCTCGCTGCCGCTGCACGGCTTCTTCGGGGTCTTTCTGATGGGGATGCACAAGGTGCTCGGGGAGTGGTTCTACGGGGAGCTGGGCCTGCCCTGGCACACCGACTTGGCCGGCGACCAGCACCTGGGTGGCGGCATCACCTGGTCGGCAGGCGAACTGCCCCTGCTCATGGTGATGATCGCGCTGCTGGTGCAGTGGCATCGCAGTGACCGGCGTATCGCCAAGCGCCTCGACCGCGCCGCTGATCGTGATGACGACGCCGAACTGGCCGCCTACAACGCGATGCTGGCCGAGATGGCCCGCCGCGACGGGCGACCCGCCTAGGCGATCTGGCCGGCCGCGGCGCGGACCGCTGCGCGTACCGTGTCGGCAACCGCCGGTGCGGACGAGGCATCGAGCTTGCCGTCGAGGTGCAGGAACGCCAAGCCGTGCACCAATCCCCACACGGCGGTGGCCATTGCTTCCGGGGCCGCCGATGGAAACACCTGCTGCACAATCGAGTTCAGATACTCTTGGATCGCGGTGACCGCGTCCACCCGTTCGGCGTTGCCCGGGTCGCACTGCTCGGTGAACATCACCCGGAAGAGTCCGGGCCGGTCGAGCGCGAACTGGACGTAGGCGATGGCGATCGCAGCCAGGTCGTCGGCCGTCTTCGGCGCGGGATGTGCGGCGACCAGGTCGGTGGCCAGTTCGCGATAGCCCACTGCGGCGATCGCCGACAACAGCGCGTTCCGGTCGGCGAAATGTCGGTAGGGAGCCGCGGTCGAGACGCCGGCGCGGCGGGCGGCGGCACGCAGCGACAGTTCGGTGGCGCCGTTTTCCTCAAGGAGATCCATGGCCGCGCGCAGCAGGGTTCCGGGCAGGTCGCCGTGGTGGTAGGTCTTGGTGGACGCTGACATCAGTGAATACCCCGTGTTGACGCCGCTTACATGAGGTCCTAATGTTAGCAGCATGCGTGAGTAAGCGCCGCTAACATTGGCGGCTTTGCGGTGACGAAGTAAAGGAGACCTTGCAGTGACCTCACCTCGAACGATCGTGATCACCGGCGCCAGTGACGGCATCGGCGCCGTCGCGGCGCGTGCCTTGGCCGGACCGGAGGTCAACCTCGTGGTCGTCGGCCGGTCGGCCCAGAAATTGGCGCCGGTCGCCGCCGATGCCGGTGCCACCGCGCTGACCGCTGATTTCGCTGATCTGAACCAGGTTCGCGCGCTGGCCGAACAGATCCGCGAACAGGTGGGCGCCATCGACGTCCTGCTGAACAACGCGGGCGGAATGTTCGCGCCGAGCCTGCGTACCGCGCAGGGGCACGAACCCAACTTCGGGATCAACCACCTCGCGCCCTTCCTACTGACCCACCTGCTGCGCGATCGGCTGGCCGCTGCTGGCGGCGCGCTGGTGCTGAACACGTCCAGCATCGGCAACCGGCTCGGGCACGTCGACCTCGATGACCTGGACTACCGACGCCGGCATGCCTTCGAGTCGCGGGCCTACGGGACCAGCAAGCTGATGAACATCCTGTTCACCCGCGGCATCGCTCAGCGCTGGGCTGACGACGGGATCATCTCGGCCGCAGTGCATCCCGGTCCGGTAGCGACCAGCTTCGGTCGGGACTCGTGGTTTGTCGGCCTGCTCTACCGCACACCGCTGCGCCACCTCGCGGCCATCACCCCGGCCCAGGGCGCAACCCCGTTGATCGAACTGGCCAAGCGCGGCGCCGACCCCGAGATCAACGGTGTCTACTTCGACCGCCACCGCGCCAACGGTCGCGAGAATCGGCAGGCCCACGACCCCAAGCTCATCGATGGGCTATGGACTGCCTCGGCCGGCCTCGTCGGTCTGGCCTGATCGCCACGGCTGGTTGCCGAATCGATCGACGTGCACCACGTCGTCGATCGGCGGACGCTGGGTCGGGCCGTATTGCCCGCGAGCCCAGCCGATCGGGATGATGCACACCGGCACCATCTCGGGCGGCAGCTCCAGCACGCGACGCGTGCTGCGGACCAGCCACAACGGCAGCGTCTGCAGTGAGGCGCCCAGGCCCACGGCTCGGCACGCCAGCAGCAGGTTCTGCACCGCGGGATAGACCGAACCGTAGAACGACGAGACCCTGATCTGCGGCCACCCGACAGGCTGGTGCTTGAGGGTGCACCGGTAGCAGGCCACCACGAGGGTCGGCAGTTCGTGGTAGTGCTCACGCTGCCATTCCGACACCCGTAACTGGCGTCGCGTCGGCTCATCGGTGGCAGCGCGCCTGGCAAACCACCCGAACAGCTTGAACGCTCGTTGGTAGCTGCGCACCAGGCGCCGCTTCTGCTCGGCGTCGTTGACGACGACGAACGCCCAGTCTTGGCTGTTCGAACTGGTGGGGGCCTTGAGCGCGAGCGCGAGCACCTCGCGCAGTAGTTTCTCGTCGACGGGGTCGAAGTGCAGCCGGCGGATCGCCCGCTGCGAGCGCATGGCCTCGGCGAGCGGCATGGTCAATCCCGCCAGTGCCTCGGCGGTGTCCGGGGGGACGAAGGGGCCCGGGGCTGTGTTCATCGCTTCTCCTCGACGACACGAAATTCGATACCGGCGTCGGTGAGTCGGCGCAGGAGGTTCTCGCCCATCGCAGCGACGGTGGTGAGCTGACCGGAAGTCTGCGGGTTGTCGTCGAACGCCAGGGACATGGCCGACTCCGCCAGCATTTTCGCGGTCTCGCCGTAGCCGGGATCGCCGCCGCGGACCTGGGTGTGCACCCGCTTCCCGCCGCCTTCGCCGATGAAATCGACGGTGAACCATGAACTGGCCCTTCGCGACTCCGAGGGACCCTCACCCTGCGGGATTCGCCTGCCGAGCACACGACGCAGTCGCGGCACCTGCGCGGCGGCTACGAACGCGCCGACGCCGGCGAGGGAAGCCGCCAGCGTGATGGCCCGCTGGAGTCCCGCGTAGTGGGTGTAGGTGAAGTCAGGACCGTAGTCGGCGCGGGCGGCCGCGGATCGCTGCACGATCTGGGGATCGACCGTCGGCAGGGGCAGCAGCCACACGCCGAGTTCGGCATCGCGGTGCGGAACTCCGATGCGGGCGCGTGTTCGGCGGCCATCGGTGTGCGGCTCGGCTTTCTTGCGCGCCACCTCGACCTGGCGCATCTGCCGCAAGCGCGACATCTGTGCCAGCGCGGAGTGCAAAGTGCCGCCGGAGATCATCATGTCGGCGCGCGCCACGCCGCGGACCGTCAGCGGAACCCCGTCGGGCAGGTGCCGGACGGTGAAGAAGGCGCCCAAATCGTGTGGGATGGAGTCGAATCCGCAGGCGTGAACCAGCCGGGCGCCGGTCTGCACGGCCGTGGCGTGGTGGTTCACATACATCCGGTCGATGAACTCCGGCTCGCCGGTCAGGTCGAGGTAGTCGGTGCCGGCCGCAGCGCATGCCGCCACCAGCGGCTCACCATGCTCCAGATACGGGCCGACCGTGGCGATCGCCACCCGCGCAGACTCGGCCACCGCGCGCAGCGAGTCCGGATTGTTGGTGTCGGCCAGGAGGAGTTTCAGTGTGGCGGCGGCCGGATTGATGGCAGCGAGCCGGTTGCGCACGGCTTCGAGCTTGGCCTCGTTGCGGCCGGCCAGTGCCCACCGCGCGTCGGCGGGAAGATGCGCGGCGAGATAGTCGGCGGTCAGACCACCGGTGAAGCCGGTGGCGCCGAAGATCACCAGATCGAAAGGGCGGCTGGGAGTTTGGTCAGGGATGCTCATCGTCCATTCTTCTTCGGGTGGGGGAGTTCGACCGCGGCGTCGGTGCCGGTACGCCACTTGTTCGGCAGGTCGGGATCGACGGCCAGCGCGGTTCCCATGCCGACCAGGTCGATACCGCCGGCGAGCACTTCATCGGCCACCGATCGGCGAACGATGCCGCCGGTCAGCATCAGTGGCAGCGGACTGGCCTGGGCCAGTTCCTCGGCGAGGGTGAGGAAGTACGCCTCCCGGGCTCGAGTCCGCTCATCGGCGGCCTGGCCGGTCATGGCGGGGCTTTCGTAGCTGCCGCCGGACAGTTCCACCACGTCGACCCCGAGGGGCGCCAGCAGCTGGATCACCGTCGCGGCGTCGTCGGCGTCGAAGCCGCCACGCTGGAAGTCGGCCGAGTTGAGCTTGACCGCCACCGTGAACGCGGGGGACACCGATGAGCGGACCGCGCGGACGATGTCGAGCAGCAGGCGCGCGCGGTTCGCCAATGTTCCGCCCCACTGATCGGTGCGCTGGTTCGACAGTGGCGAGAGGAACTGCGAGAGCAGGTAGCCGTGGGCGGCGTGGATCTCGACTCCGTCGAACCCGGCCTGTTCTGCGCGCCGAGCGGTCTCGGCGAAGCGGGCCACGGTGGCGTCGATCTGCTCGGCGGTCATCTCGACGGGCTGGGCCAGTCGCTTGCTGTTGCGGCCGATATCCACCCGGATCGCCGAGGGGCCCCATGCCACACCGGGCATGTTCGCCATCACCTGCCGGCCGGGGTGGTTGATCTGCATCCACACCCGTGAGCCGCCGCTCTTCGCTGCGGCCGCCCACTGCCGGAACGGCTCCAGCGGCGCCTGCGCGTCGAGTACGACGCCCGCCGGTCCGGTCAGCGCCTCGGCGTGCACCATCACATTGCCGGTGATGATCAGCCCGGCGCCGCCTTGGCTCCACCGCCGGTACAGCCGGAAGAGCGTTTCGTCGGGCAGCTGGCCGGCGACGGCCATATTCTCTTCCATGGCGGCCTTGACCAGGCGGTTCTCGATGGCGGAGCCGTTGGCCAGGCGCAGGGGCGTGAAGATGGTGGCGGACATCGCACTCTCCGGACGTGGGTAATGTTAACAGTGCTTACGTCAGCATAGGGGGCGAAGTAAGCGCCGTCAACATTGATCCTCGGGTCCGTGTCGGTGCTATTCGCGCAGCCCCGCTTCGGCGATCGCCTCGGCCTCCTGCTCGGTGGCCACCGACGGTCCCGAGCCGGGCAGCCGCTTGCCGGCCACCTCCGGGGCCGGTGCGTCGTCGACCGTTGCCGCGACGAGGCCACCGGTCTCGTCGGTGTCCTCATCCACTGCTTCGCCGTCGCCTACGTCGGCGAAGCAGTCCACCGAGCCCCTGGCGGACGCCGCGGCGGTTCTCAAGGAGTCCAGCACCACCACGGCAGAGCTCGACGGCGTGCACCTGACGCTGGAGGTGACCGGTGACATGGAGAACTAGCGTCCGCCGGGGTTATCCCCAATGCGCTGTTCTTCCCCAGTTGCCGCCGCGCCCACCGGCCTGCCCGGTGTCCTTGTCGGGCCCGCCCGGCCCAATGGGTGCAGCACCGGCGAGCCCGTCAGGCCCGCCGCAACCAGGAAGGAAACACCCATGTTCGAGACAACGCTGACCGTGATCGGCAACATCGTCAACGACCCGATTCGTCGCCGGGTGGGCGAGCACGAACTCATCAAGTTCCGGGTCGCCAGCAATTCGCGCAAGCGCGCTGCCGACGGCAGCTGGGAGACCGGTAACTCCCTGTTCGTGACGGTCAACTGCTGGGACAGGTTGGTCACCGGGGTGGGGGCGTCGCTGAGCAAGGGGTTGCCGGTGATCGTGGTGGGGCATGTCTTCACCAGCGAGTATGAGGACAAGGACGGGGTTCGACGGTCGTCGGTGGAGCTGCGTGCGACGGCGGTCGGCCCCGATCTGGCGCGGTGCGCGGCCCGGGTGGAGAAGATCATTGCCGCCGGGCCGGACAATTCGGCTGCTACCGCCCCCATCGAGCAGGCTGACGACCCGGATTCCTCCGAGGGCGACGTCGACGTCGACGAGATGGCGCTCACCGCCTGACAGCGCCGTCAGCGGCGCCGGACGACCCCCTTAGGATGGTCAGCGAGCAAATTCGCGAGACCAGGAGGCGACACCCCGGCATGGCTGAGTTCATCTACACGATGAAGAAGGTGCGCAAAGCACACGGCGACAAAGTCATCCTCGACGACGTCACGCTGAACTTCCTGCCCGGCGCCAAGATCGGTGTCGTCGGTCCCAACGGTGCTGGTAAGTCCAGCGTCCTGCGGATCATGGCCGGGTTGGACAAAGCGAACAACGGCGACGCGTTCCTCGCGCCGGGCGCCTCCGTGGGCATCCTGTTGCAGGAGCCGCATCTGGACGAGACCAAGACCGTCCGGGAGAACGTCGAAGAGGGTGTGCCGATCAAGGGCAAGCTCAATCGGTACAACGAGGTCGCCGAGCTGATGGCCACCGACTACACCGATGAGCTGATGGAAGAGATGGGCAAGCTCCAGGAGGAGCTGGACGCCGCCGACGCCTGGGACATCGACTCGCAGCTCGAACAGGCGATGGACGCGCTGCGCTGCCCGCCGGCCGACGAACCCGTCACCCACCTTTCCGGTGGTGAGCGCCGGCGGGTGGCGCTGTGCAAGCTGCTGCTGAGCAAGCCCGACCTGCTGCTCCTCGACGAGCCGACCAACCACCTGGACGCCGAGAGCGTGCTCTGGCTTGAGCAGCACCTGGCGTCCTACCCGGGCGCGATCCTTGCGGTCACCCACGACCGCTACTTCCTCGACAACGTGGCCGAGTGGATCTTGGAGCTCGACCGCGGCCGTGCCTACCCCTACGAAGGCAACTACTCGACCTATCTGGAGAAGAAGGCCGAGCGCCTGGAGGTGCAGGGCAAGAAGGACCAGAAGCTGCAGAAGCGGCTCAAGGACGAACTGGCCTGGGTGCGTTCGGGTGCCAAGGCCCGTCAGGCCAAGAACAAGGCCCGTCTGCAGCGCTACGACGAGATGGTTGCCGAGGCGGAGAAGACCCGCAAGCTCGACTTCGAGGAGATCCAGATCCCGGTCGGTCCGCGACTGGGCAACACCGTCGTCGAGGTGGAGCACCTGGACAAGGGATTCGACTCACGCCAGCTGATCAAGGATCTGTCGTTCACCCTGCCGCGCAACGGCATCGTCGGCGTGATCGGCCCCAACGGCGTCGGCAAGACCACCCTGTTCAAGACCATCGTCGGTCTCGAAGAGCCGGACAGTGGCACGGTCAAGGTCGGCGAGACGGTCAAGTTGAGCTACGTCGACCAGAACCGTGCGGGCATCGACCCGAAGAAGACGGTCTGGGAAGTGGTCTCCGACGGCTTGGACTACATCGAGGTCGGCCAGAACGAGATTCCGTCGCGGGCCTACGTCTCTGCCTTCGGCTTCAAGGGCCCCGACCAGCAGAAGCCGGCCGGCGTGCTCTCCGGCGGTGAGCGCAACCGGCTGAACCTGGCGTTGACGCTCAAGCAGGGCGGCAACCTGATCCTGCTGGACGAGCCGACCAACGACCTCGATGTCGAGACCCTCGGTTCACTCGAGAACGCCCTCGAACAGTTCCCCGGTTGCGCCGTGGTCATCAGCCACGACCGCTGGTTCCTGGACCGCACCTGCACCCACATCCTGGCGTGGGAGGGTGACGACGACAACGAGGCCAAGTGGTTCTGGTTCGAGGGCAACTTCGGTGCCTACGAGGAGAACAAGGTGCAACGACTTGGTGCCGAAGCGGCGCGTCCGCATCGAGTGACCCACCGCAGGCTCACCCGCGACTAGTGTTGCTCCGGTAGCCGTGCTGCCGGAGCTGACACCTAGTCAGGAGGGGTGGGGATGACAAAGTCCGCCAAGGAAACGACCGTGTGGACGACATTTCCCGATCCCTCTGAGCCGCAAGGCATTCCCGCCTGGGTCTCGACCGCCTACGTCGAGACCTATCGTGGGTCGCACAGCGACTCTCTGGTCAGCGAAGAGCCGTCCGGCACCGATCCGGCCAGCCGGGCCGCCGCTACCGCTGCCGTGACCCCGGCGCTGCTGGCCGCGCACGCCCGCCTGGCGCGGCACCGGCTCGCCGGTGAGACCCGCATTGCGGTGTACCCCGCCGACGATCCGGCCGGATTCGGGCCGGCGCTGCAGGTGGTCACCGATCACGGCGGCATGCTGATGGACTCGGTGGCGGTGCTGTTGCACCGGCTCGGGGTGGCCTACGTAGGAATCATGACGCCGGTGTTCACCGTGCAGCGCGATGCGGCCGGAGAACTGTGCTCGGTGGAGCCAAGATCCGCGGATGGCTCCGCTGGGACTGAGGCCTGGATTCATGTCCAGCTCTCACCGACGGTCAACCGCAGCACCCTGGTGGAGACCGAACGCCTGCTACCCGATGTGATGGCCGATGTCCGCCAGGTCGCCATCGATTCCACGGCGATGCGTAACGCGCTCAACCAGCTTGCCGCCGACGTCGAAGCCAATGCGCAAGGCCACTACAACGCGCCGGACCGCCACGATGTCGCCGCGCTGCTGCAGTGGCTGGCCGACGGGCACTTTGTGCTGCTGGGTTACCAGAGCGGCGTGGTGCGCGACGGGCAGGTTCACGTCGAAGACGCCGCCCGGCTGGGAGTGCTGCGCCTGCGTAAATCCTTGCGGCCCAGGCTCACCGGCAACAATCTGCTGACCTTGGCGCAGGCCACTGTGCCCAGCTACATGCGGTTCAGTTCGCACACCTATGTGGTGGTGATCCGGGAGGACACCGGCGACAGCATCGTCGCGCATCGCTTTGTCGGACTGTTCACCGCCGGCGCCATGAACGCCGACGTCTTCGAAATCCCGGTCATCTCGCACACCGTCCGCCATGCCCTGGCGTTGGCGGAGAAAGAGCCGGGCCATCCCGGGCAGCTGCTGCTCGACATCATCCAAACCGTCCCCCGTTCAGAGCTTTTCGCGATCGATGCGGAGCAGTTGCTGAACATGGCGATGGCGGTGTCCGACCTGGGTGCGCGGCGTGGAACCTTGCTGTTCCTGCGCGGCGACCGGACCGGCCGCTTCGTGTCCTGCCTGGTGTACCTGCCACGCGACCGCTACACCACCCCGGTGCGGTTGCACATGGAGAATATCCTGATCCACGAGTTCGGTGGGGTGGGGCTGGAATACAGCGCCCGCGTCAGCGAAGCACCATGGGCGCTGCTGCATTTCATGGTCCGGATGTCCGACGACCCCGACGCCCGTGCGGCCGACACCGGCGAGGCGAACCGGGTCCGAATCCAGGCGCTGCTGGCCGAGGCCACCCGCACCTGGGGGGACCGGCTGCTCGAGACCGCGCCGCAGGACTCCATCGACGCCGAGGTGGCCGAACACTACGCCGTCGCCTTCGACGAGATCTACAAGCAGGCCGTCACCCCGGCCGAGGCGGTCGGCGACATCGCGATCATCGAGCAGCTGGCCGACGACTCGGTCAAATTGGTGTTCTCCGGCTACGGCGAGGCCGACGCAGGCCAACTCGCCTGGTTCCTCGGCGGACACGGTGCATCGCTGAGCCGACTGCTGCCGATGCTGCAGTGCATGGGGGTGGCGGTGCTCGAAGAGCGGCCGTTCACCGTCACCCGTGCAGATGGCCTGCAGGTGTGGATCTACAAGTTCAAGGTGTCCGCGCACCCCACCATCGACATCCCGGAGACCGGACCCGAACGCGACGACGCGCAACAGCGGTTCGCCGCCGGGGTCACCGCGATCTGGGAGGGCCGGGCCGAGCCCGACCGGTTCAACGAGCTGGTGCTGCGCGCCGGGCTGACCTGGCACCAGGTGGTGGTGCTGCGCGGCTACGCCAAATACCTGCGCCAGGCCCGCTTCCCCTACAGCGAGAACCACATCGCCTCGGTGCTCAACGACTATCCGGGCATCGCGCGGGCCCTGGTGGCACTGTTCGAGGCGCTGTTCGACCCGTCGCGCGTGCATCGCAACAGTGACGCACAGGCGGCAGCCGCTGACGTCGCGGCCGGCATTGACGCAGTGGTGAGCTTGGACACCGACCGAGTCCTGCGCGCGTTCGCCTCCCTGATTCAAGCCACGTTGCGGACCAATTACTTTGTCACTGAAGCTGACTCGGCTCGGGCGCGTAACGTGCTGGCACTCAAGCTGGACGCCTGCCTGATCGGCGAGTTGCCGTTGCCACGGCCGAAGTTCGAGATCTTCGTCTACTCACCGAGGGTCGAGGGGGTGCACCTGCGGTTCGGCTTCGTCTCGCGCGGCGGGCTGCGCTGGTCAGACCGTCGCGAGGACTATCGCACCGAGATCCTCGGTCTGGTCAAAGCCCAAGAGGTCAAGAACGCTGTCATCGTCCCGACCGGAGCCAAGGGCGGGTTCGTGGTCAAACACCCGCCGACGCCCACCGGCAATCCCGTAACGGACCGGGAGGCGGCCCGCGACGAGGGGATCGCCTGCTACACGCTGTTCATCTCCGGGCTGCTCGACGTCACCGACAACGTCGACCACGCCACCGGCGCAGTCAGCGCGCCGCCGCAGGTCGTGCGCCGCGACGGCGACGACGCGTACCTGGTGGTGGCCGCCGACAAGGGCACCGCCAGCTTCTCCGACATCGCCAACAGCGTGGCGAAGTCCTACCGCTATTGGCTGGGCGACGCGTTCGCGTCCGGCGGGTCGGTCGGCTACGACCACAAGGAGATGGGCATCACCGCCAAGGGCGCCTGGGAGTCGGTCAAGCGGCACTTCCGGGAGATGGGAATCGATACCCAGACCCAGGATTTCACCGTCGTCGGAGTCGGAGACATGAGCGGCGACGTGTTCGGCAACGGCATGCTGCGCAGCGAACATATCCGCCTGATGGCCGCGTTCGACCACCGGCACATCTTCCTCGATCCCGACCCCGATCCCGCCCGGTCCTTCGTCGAGCGTCAGCGGATGTTCGACCTGCCCCGCTCCAGTTGGGACGACTACGACAAGTCGCTGATCAGCGCCGGTGGCGGTATCTACGCGCGTGATCTGAAATCCGTGCCGGTCAGTCCGCAGGTCGCCGCCGTGCTGGGTCTCGACGAGGACGTCACTGAGCTCACCCCGCCGGTGCTGATCCGGGCGATCCTGCGGGCGCCCGTCGACCTGCTGTTCAACGGCGGTATCGGCACCTACGTCAAAGCCGAGTCCGAATCCGACGCGGACGTGGGCGACCGTGCCAACGATCAGGTCCGGGTCAATGGAAACCAGGTGCGCGCCAAGGTGATCGGCGAAGGCGGAAACCTCGGCGTCACGCCGCTGGGCCGCGTCGAATTCGACCTGGCCGGCGGGCGCATCAATACCGACGCCCTGGACAACTCCGCCGGAGTCGACTGCTCCGACCACGAGGTCAACATCAAGATCCTGATCGACGCCTTGGTCACCGTCGGCAAGGTCGACGCCGCCGACCGGCCCGAGTTGCTGGCGTCGATGACCGACGAGGTCAGCGCACTGGTCTTGGCGGACAACACCGCTCAGAACGATCTGATGGGCACCAGCCGGGCCAACGCCGCGAGTCTGCTTCCGGTGCACGCCGATCAGATCCGCCACCTGGTGGCCGACCGCGGCCTCAACCGTGAACTGGAGGCGCTGCCTTCGGACAAGGAGATCGCCCGACGCGCCGAGGCCGGGCTGGGCCTGGCATCACCGGAGTTGGCCACCCTGATGGCCCACGTCAAGCTCACACTCAAAGCGGCGGTGCTGGCCACCGACCTGCCCGAACAGGACGTGTTCGCCGCCCGGCTGCCGCAGTATTTCCCGCAGGTACTCCAGCAGCGCTTCGGCGCCGAGATCCGCCAGCATCAACTGCGCCGCGAGATCGTCACCACGATGCTGATCAACGACGTCGTGGACACCGCAGGCATCACCTACGCCTTCCGAGTGACCGAGGACGTGGGCGTCGAGTTGATCGACGCGGTGCGCGCCTATGTCGCGACCGACGCCATCTTCGGGGTGGGCGACCTGTGGCGCCGCATCCGCGCCGCCGGCGAGCAAGGCGGTCTGCCGGTTGCGGTGACCGACCGGATGACACTGGACCTGCGACGGCTCATCGACCGGGCGGGTCGTTGGCTGCTCAACTACCGCCCCCAGCCGCTGGCGGTGGGCGCCGAGATCAATCGGTTCGCCGATCAGGTCTCCGCGCTCTCACCGCGGATGTCGGAATGGCTGCGCGGCGACGACGCCGACATCGTCGCCACGCACATCGGCGAGTTCGAGGCCCAGGGGGTGCCTCGTGACCTGGCTTCCGACGTCGCACTGGGCCTGTACCGCTACAGCCTGCTCGACATCATCGACGTCGCCGACATCACCGAACGCGACGCCGACGAGGTCGCGGACACCTACTTCGCGCTGATGGATCGGCTCGGCACCGACGGGCTGCTGACGGCGGTCGCCCAGCTGCCGCGCGACGACCGCTGGCATGCCTTGGCGCGGTTGGCGATCCGTGACGACATCTACAATTCGGTGCGGTCGCTGTGCCTGGATGTGCTGGCGGTCGGGGAACCGGATGAGGACGGGATGCAGAAAATCACCGAATGGGAATCAACCAACGCCTCACGCGTGGAGCGGGCGCGGCGCACGCTGACCCAGATCTACGAATCCGACCAGCGGGATTTGGCGACGCTGTCGGTGGCGGCCCGGCAGATCCGCAGCATGACCCGCGGTGCGGCCTCGTGAGTCTGGCAGGCGAACCCGCCGGGGCACCGGTGGGCTTTGTGGCAGCGGTTCCGGTGCGCTGGTCGGACATCGACATGTACCAGCACGTGAACCACGCGACCATGGTGACGATGCTCGAAGAGGCGCGGGTGCCGTTCCTGTCGCCGGCGTTCGCGGTCGACATCACCAGCGTCGGTCTGCTGATCGCCGAGGTCAAAGTCGCTTACAAGGGGCAGTTGCGGCTGACGGACTCACCGCTGCAGGTGACGATGTGGGTGTCGCGGCTGCGCACGGTGGACTTCACCATCGGCTACGAGGTGCGCTCGGTGCACGCGGCCCCGGATTCCCGGCCGGCGGTGATCGCCGAGACGCAGTTGGCCACGTTCAGCATCGACGAGCAGAAGCTGGTGCGGCTGTCGCCGGAGCATCGCGCGTACTTGGAGAAATTCCTGCGCTGAGCTGCGACAGGCACCACGATGTCGATAAAGTTTGGCGCACCATGAGCGACGACGGCGTCTTCCCTCTTCCGGCAGAGGCGCGCGCTCGTGTGCTGATCGACCAGGTTCAGGACAAGAAGAACCTCAACGGTCCCCGCCCTGCCGGAGGCGGATGCCTCGGATATGGACTATTTCGTTTCCCAGCTGCAGATCGTTCTGCCGGTGCTCGGTGTCAATGCCATACGGGTCCCGGAAGCCAAAACCTCCACCCCTATGACCACCGCGGTGATGGAATCGCCGATCTTCACGCTTCGCCACGCCAAAGCCGGTGTCGACGCCCAGGCCCAGCAGATCGACGGCGAGTTCACCATGTTGGCTGGCTCACTGGTAGTCGCCACCTGGCATGGAGTCGGCAGGGCCGACAGCACCATGAAGGCCTACGCGTCCTACCGCGCCCAGCATGAGCAGTTGCTCGACAACGGCGCCATCGTCGCCGAAGGCGGCGTGGGCCGGGTGACCCGAAACATCGTGTTTTCTTCGCCGTCGACCGCAGGGGCCGTCGCGCTCGGTTCCCAGCGGCGAGATTGCGGTCAAAGACCTCACGGCACTGGCCGCTGCCCTGCAGGAGTTAATGACGCGCATCAGCCGCGACATCGCTGATACTCCCGGACCTGGTCGCACCATGCAGTTCGTAGAGGAGCTGGCGCAGCTGCGGCTGCGTGCGGTCGAAGCCGGCAGCACAGTGCTCCGGTTCAGTAGGGGGCCAATCGACAAGCTCGACATCGACCTGCCCCATCAAGCCGCCGTCGACGATCGCTTCTGGGGGCTGATGCGGGCCATCGGCGAGGACCACCGGCCGGATGAGGTGAGTGACCGCATCGCGGAGAGTGTCGCCAAGCTGGTCAATGCCTTTCAATCCGCAGCGCCGGCGGTGATCGTTGCGGGCGGCACCCGTGGCGAGGTGCAGATCAATTCGGCGACGACCCATGCTGAGACGTGGCTGTCTAAGCGGGTCAATTCAGGGGTTGTGATGACCGCTGCTGGACGGCTAGAGAAAGTTGATCTCCGGTCGCACGAATTCCGGCTCCGCGACGACGTCGACAACACCGTCGACCTCAGACGCGTCAAAAACGACGCCGGTGCCGCCCAACTCGTCGGTCAATGGGTGATGGCGCACGGAACCGGGATTTTGCACGCCTCTGGTCGTCTGCTTGCGCTTGACAGTGTGCAAGTGGAGCACGTTGACGATCCCGCCGCCGAGTATCTGGGCAGCCGGGTCGTGCCCCTCGCAGAGATTTTGGCGAGCGCGCCCGGTCCAGATCCAGATGGTGGAATAGATTTGACGGACGAGGAATTCGAGGCGTTTCTCGAAGCGGCGCGTTCATGACTCAGATTGCGGTGGCGCGAGTATTTGCGGGGGCGTCGAGCGGTCATCTCGTTCCAGACGAGGGCTGAGATCCTGGCTGGCGCGCGCATTGCTCAGTGGGGCGAGCGGCGCATGGTGAGGGTGATCGATGCGCTTCAACGCACGCCCACCATCGGCTGCGATGGTGAAGTCATCGACGCATACGCGACGTTGGTGGCAGAGTGTCGGAGACTTGGTCACGGCCTGCACGACAAGATCCACACCGGCGATCGGTGGATCGCCGCCTGCGCGATCGCCAAGCAGATTGACCTGCTCGCGGGGGACCAGATCTACCAGAATGCACCAAACCTCATCGTGCACTGCTGACCAGGAGCGAAAACACGATGTCTGATTCGCGTCGCCTGGTCGACAAGCTCTGGTCCTACTGCAATGTGCTGCGCGACGACGGCGTCGGCGTTATCGAGTACACCGAGCAGCTGACCTACCTGCTGTTCTTGAAGATGGCGCACGAGCGGGCCACCTGAAAGCTCAACCCGCAGAAGCTTGTTCCCAGCAAGTATTCCTGGCAGACGCTGCTCGACGCCGAGGGCATCACACTCGACGTCAAAGTACACCGAGATCCTGGTCGGACTCGCGCAGCAACCCGGCACGCTGGGCACCATCTTCCGCAAGGCGCAGAACAGGATTCAAGACCCGGCCAAGCTCAAGCGGCTGATCGTCGATCTCATCGACAAGGAAAACTGGTCAGCGTCGGGAACTGACCTCAAAGGCGACGCCTATGAGTCGTTGCTGGCCAAAGGCGCCTCCGGCAGGGCTCCGGCGCCGGCCAATACTTCACCCCGCGGGACCTAATCCGGGCGGTCGTCGACGTCATCGACCCCACCGCCGCCGACACCGTCGTCGACCCCGCCTGCGGCACCGGCGGCTTCCTGCTGGTAGCCCGTGAGCACGACTGGCTGCGATGAACCTGCTGCTGCACGGTATCGGCACCGCCGACGGCGATTCACTGATCGACGTGCGCGATGCTTTGGTCGCCGACCCCGGTGAGCGGTGGTCGGTGGTGTTGTCCAACCCGCCCTTCGGCCGCAAGTCCTCGTTGACCATGGTCGGCGCTGATGGCCGCGAGGTACCACCAAGCTCTGGTGTATGACCTGCGCACCAATCAGCACTTCACCCTCAAGCAGAACCCGCTGCGCCGCCAGCGCCTCGACGAGTTCGTCGACCTCTATCTCAGCGGCAAGCCGCGCGATGAACGCGTCGAGTCGCAGCGGTGGAAGGCTTTCAGCTACGACGAACTCATCGCCCGCGACAAGGTCAACCTCGACATCACCTGGCTGCGCGACGAATCACTGGAGGACACCGACAATCTCCCAGCGCCGGAGATCATCGCCCGCGAGATTGTCGAAGATCTGACCGCGGCCCTCGCTGAATTCGAGGCGGTGGCTGCGGCTCTGGAGGCCGCGGCGACGGCGACGTCGCTGATTAGACCAGCCACGCGGCGGTGTTGGGCGGCAAAACACCCTCGGTCGTCGGCGCGCTGGCCAAGATCAGCTGTCCTTCCGGAAGATCCACCGGGCGGTTACCGGCATTGAGCGCGCATATCAGCCCGCCGCGCCGGAAGATCAGCATTCCGGGCAGGGCGTCGAGCCAGTCGATCTGCGATCCGGTGAGTTCGGTTCGGCTCCTGCGTATCTCGAGAGCCTGCCGGTACAGCGACAGCGTCGAGGTGCGGTCGCTGCGTTGTCTCTCGACAGTCAGGTGTGCCCAGTCCGGCGGCATCGGCAGCCAGGTGTCGGGGTTGTCGGAGAATCCGAACGCCGGTGCGTCGCCGGACCAGGGCAGGGGCACCCGGCAGCCGTCGCGACCGCGTTCGGTGTGCCCGGAGCGCTCCCACACCGGGTCCTGCAAAGCTGAATCGGGCAGCTCGACGTTGGGCAGGCCCAGCTCCTGGCCGTTGTAGACGAACACCGCGCCGGGCAGGGCCAACAACACCAGGGCCATAGCCCTGGCCCGGTCCAGCCCGACGGCCCCGCCGCCGTAGCGGGTGACCGCCCGCTCGACGTCATGGTTCTCCAGCGCCCAGGTGGCGCTGGCGCCCACCGATGCCACCGCGCTCAGTGAATTGTCGATCGCACCGCGGATCGCTGCGGCATCGAAGTCGGCTTGCAGCAGCCGGAAGTTGAAGGCCAGGTGCAGTTCGTCGGGCCGCAGGTACGCGGCGAACTGTGCGTTGTCGTGAACCCAGACCTCGCCGACGCTCACCGCGTCGGGATAGTCGTCGATGACCCGGCGAATCGCCCGGTGGATCGGGTGGACGCCGGGCCGGTTGAAGCGCGGGTCGTCGTCCTGGTGTGCCAGCAGCTTCACATCGGTGACCGGCATGTCCGGCAGGCCGGCCGGCTTGGCCATGCCGTGGGACACGTCGATGCGGAAGCCATCCACGCCGCGGTCCAGCCAGAACCGCAGGGTGCGCTCGAAGTCGGCGAAGACCTCCGGGTTGTCCCAATTCAGATCCGGCTGTGACACATCGAACAGATGCAGATACCACTGGCCCGGGCCGTCGGATTCGGTGACCCGCGTCCAGGCCGGGCCGCCGAACACCGACACCCAGTTGTTGGGTGGCAGGTTGCCGCCGGGTCCGCGTCCGTCCCGGAAGAAGTAGCGGTCGCGCGCTGAACCGCCGGGTTGATGCGGCGGTTCCAGTTTCGCCTCTCCTTCGTCGAGGCTCGCTGAACCGCCGGGTTGATGCGGCGGTTCCAGCTTCGCCTCTCCTTCGTCGAGGCTCGCTGAACCGCCGGGCTTATCGGCCAGTGCCTCGACGAACCACGGGTGCGCCGAACTGGTGTGGTTGGGCACCAGGTCCATCGTCAGCTTGATTCCCCGCGCGTGCGCGGCGGCCACCAGCCGATCCAGCGCCGCCAGGTCGCCGAAGAGCGGATCGATGTCGCGCGGATTCGCCACATCGTAGCCGTGATCTGCCATCGGCGACACCATCACCGGGTTGAGCCACAGCGCCTCGACACCCAGCCACGCCAAGTAGTCCAGGTGTGCGGTCACCCCGTCCAGGTCGCCGACCCCGTCGGAGTTGCTGTCGGCGAACGAGCGGGGATACACCTGGTAGAACACGCTGTCGGCCCACCACGGGGTCTGCTCGGCGCCCATCAGATCGGCGCGTTGACCATGAAGTCGGCGGCCGAATGCAGGTACTGCAGCAGCTCGCCGCGGTGTGCATCGTCGAGGGTGTCGCTGTCGATCTCGTTGACGGCCGTCACCATGCAGCGCAGCCAGGCATCGCGCTGCAGCGGGCCGATCCGGTAGGGGATATGGCGCATCCGCAGTCGCGGGTGCCCACGAAGCTCGGTGTAGGTGCGAGGCCCGCCCCAGTACTGCTCGAGGAACATTCGCAACCGCTCCTCGGCGCCGTCCATGTCGTCGGCGGGGTACATCGGGCGCAGGATCGGATCCTGGGCGACCAGTTGATAAAACCGCGACACGATGGCGTGAAAGGTCTCCGCACCGCCGACGGCGTCATAAAACGAGGGTTCTTCTATCGGCTGCATCGCCCACCATTGTGGGGTATCGCCGCTGCCTACCGGTGAACACACAGCAAATAGGCGTGCGACCAGCGCCGAATCATGGTGAACTGTTCGGCGGAGGTCAATGGTGCGACAACTAAACCGGATGCAAGACCGGATATGAAACGTCGGGGCCACCGCACCCCCGGTGCCCCACCGGCGAGCCTGAGCGGGCTTGCCACCGCCCCATGCCTGCATTCGGTCGCCACTTCGAATGCTGCGACCAACAATGAAGCCGCATCGATCTGGACCCGTCGGCGGGTATTGCTGCTGAACTCCACCTTCGAGCCGTTGACGGCGCTTCCGCTGCGGCGTGCCGTAGTCATGCTGATCTGCGGTAAGGCCGACATCGTGCACGACGATCCGGCCGGCCCGGTCATCCACTCGGCGACCCGGTCGGTGCCGGTGCCGTCGGTGATCCGGCTGCGGAACTATGTGCGGGTGCCGTACCGGGCCCGGATCCCATTGACCCGGGCTGCGCTCATGCACCGCGACCAGCACAGCTGCGCCTACTGCGGCGGCAAGGCCGACACCGTCGACCACGTGGTGCCGCGCAGCCGCGGCGGCGACCACTCCTGGGAGAACTGCGTGGCGGCCTGCTCGACCTGCAATCACCGCAAGGCGGACCGGTTGCTGGCCGAGATCGGCTGGACGCTGCGGTTGGTGCCCACCTCGCCCAAGGGCCAGCATTGGCGGCTGCTGGCGGTGATCCACGATCTCGATCCGGTGTGGATGCGCTACCTCGGTGAAGGCGCCGCCTGACCGGGTCGGCGCATCGGGCCGGGTTCCCGCACCGTTCGATCGGCCGTGGGATACCGTCTACGGCGTGAGCGTGTTGGAAACCCTCGGCATCTTCATTGGCATCCCGGCGGCAATGTTCGCACTGCTGGCCGCCCGGACCCTGTCGCAGAAGGGGCCGCGAGCGGCCACCTATCAGATGTCCGATCGGTGGACACACCCACCGATCCTCTGGTCGGCGACCGACGAGGCCATTGGCGGACACGGCCACGGCCATTCCGAGTTCAGCGTGGGGGGTGGAACCAGTGGCAACTGGTGAAGTCGTAACGATCGATCCGGCGGACCTGCCCTACGGCTTTGTGGTCACCAACAGCGGTCGGATTTCCGGGGTCACCGAGCCCGGCGAGGCGTCGACGCATTACCCGTTCCCGGTCAAGGAACTGGTGGCCCTCGATGACGCACTGACCTACGCGTCGCGCGCCACCCAGGCCCGGTTCGCCACCTACATCGGCGACCTGGGTGCTGATACCGCGGCGCGGGCCCGCGAGATTCTGGCGAAGGTGCCCACCCCCAATGACGCCGTGCTTATCGCGGTCTCGCCGGACCAGAAGGCCATTGAGGTGGTCTACGGCGCCGGTCTGACTGGTCGCATTGCCCCGGCTGCCGCACCGCAGGGTGTGGCCGCAGCGGCTGCGGCGTTCCGCGACGGCAACCTGATCGACGGTCTGGTCAGCGCGGTGCAGGTGATCAGCGCCGGCGTCACCCCGGCTTAGCTGCTGGCTGTACCGCCGGACGATCCCTTGGTCGCGAGCGTGAACCTCCCCGGCCCACACGCAGGACCGGAGGTCGTTGCGGCGCATGCCCGCGCCGCGGCGTCCCCGGCGCACCGGATCTGGTTGGCGAACATCGACCGGCGCGCTGTCGGATCGCGGGCGGTGACCGAAATCGTTCGCGGGCAGGGCATCACGCGGGACAGCTTCCGGGCTCTGGACGTGATGGAGCGGATCACCGACCCGGATGGCAAGAGTTTTTTTGTCATCCCGCGGACAGCCGGCGCCGACGCCGTGCGGCGCGCGGTGTTGCTGACCTATCTTCTCAACGTGGGCACCGGCTATGGCACACACGGCTCTCGCGGCGATTTCCCCGAGACGCCGTATGGTGCTGCCGAAATGCGACGGATCATCGATCGTCAGCGCGCGAATCGCTGGAGCTACGCGGCGGTCCGAGGCATCTGCAACGCCGGTGGCTGCGTGGCCACGACCCCGAACGGCGTGCTGATGGTCGTGGGCGGCAATCGAATTCACGGGGCATTCAGTCACCGCGGCGGCACCATGTGGGGTGATCTGTTCCTGATCAACGCCCAGCGGGTCTCCGACCCCGCCGGATTGCTACGCGAGATCGTCGCATCAGGCCGCCTCGGTACGAGCGGACCTGACCTGGACGCGCTGTTGCATCACGAGGAGATCCACGCTCAGCAGTGGGCCGCCCTGGGTCCGGTCCGGATGCCCGCGCGCTACTTTGCCGAGGAGGCCAGGGCGCGAATCTTTGGCGGCGTCAACAGTTTCGAGAAGGACGCCGGCCTGGCCGACGGGGGATACCGCTGATCAAGCGGTATCAAAGGTGCGCGCACGCAGCGACCGCTCCACCCCGGCCCGGCCCTCGGTGACCAACCTCCGCAACGCCGGCGGCACCGAGGGATCGGCCAGGAAGGCGTCGGCGGCGTCCAATCCGGCCTGACTGACGTCCCACCCGGGGTACAGGCCGACCACCACGGTCTGCGCGACCTCGCTGGATCGCCGTTCCCACACACCGGAAATCGCCTCGAAGTAGCGCGCGGTGAACGGCGCCAACAGCTCGCCCTGGCCGGGCTGCACGATCCCGCCGATGATCGCGCGACCGGTGATGTTGGCCAACGTGTCGTCTTCGATCACCGACTGCCAGGCCGCTTCCTTGACGGCGGGTTGCGGCCGAGCCGCTGAAGCCTGGGCGCCCTGGCGTTGGCCGGCCGCGGTGGGGTCACGCTGGATCTCGGCGTCGATCGCCGCTGAGTCCAGCGCACCGCTGCGGGCCAGCGCGACCACGATCCGCCAGCGCAGGTCGGTGTCGATGGCCAGACCGGCCAGCCCCTGGGCGGCCGGGTCGGCGTCCAGCAGCGCGGCCAGCACCGTGGTGTGTCGCTCGGCGAGCACCGAGGTGCACAGCGCGTTGATGTAGGCCAGCTGGTGATCGGAGCCGGGATCGGCCTCGCGGGCCAACTCCAGCAGCCGGTCGGCGAAGGCCGGCCAACCCTGCTCGACGGCCCAGACCGGATCGGCGTAGAACCCCAGCGCGGTCTGCGCCTGCAGCAGCAGCCGCGAGGCCACGCCGACCTCGGTTTCGGCGCCGATACCGCGCTGGACCAGTGCCAGGAAGTCCCGGGCGCGCAGCTCGGCTTCGCGGGTCATCTCCCAGGCCGCCGACCACACCAGGGTGCGCGGCAACGGCTCGGCGATGTCGGCGATGCGCTCCGTCGCGGCGGCCAGCGACTGCGGGTCCAGCCGCAAAGCGCAGTAGGTCAGGTCGTCGTCGTTGACCAGGATCAGCTTTCCGCGCGACACCCCGACCAGGCCGGGCACTTCGGTGCTGGGCCCGTCGATGTCCAACTCCTCGCGGTGCACCCGCACCAACCGGCCGGAACCGGAGGGGTCGTCGTCGTAGATGCCGATGGCCAACCGGTGCACCCGAGTCTCCCCGGCGCCCGGGGCGGCGCCGCCCTGCGTCACCGCGAACCGGGTGAAAACGGCGCCGACGCCATCGTCTTCAGTATCGAAGTCGGCCCGCAGCGTGTTCAGGCCGGTGGTCTTCAGCCACTGCCGGCCCCAGTCGGACAGATCCCGGCCGGACGCCTTCTCCAGCGCCGCCAGCAAGTCGTCGAAGGTGGCGTTGTCAAAGGCGTGCGCGGCGAAATAGTCACGCAGACCGGCGAGGAAGTGGTCCAAACCGACATAGGCCACCAACTGCTTGAGCACCGAAGCGCCCTTGGCGTAGGTGATTCCGTCGAAGTTGACCTCCACGGCGGCCAGGTCGGGGATGTCGGCGGCGATCGGGTGCGTCGACGGCAGCTGGTCTTGGCGGTAGGCCCAGGACTTCTCCGCGTTCGCAAACGTGGTCCAGGCGCTGGTGTATTCGGTTGCCTCGCTTTGGCACAGCACCGAGGCGAACGTCGCGAACGACTCGTTGAGCCACAGGTCGTCCCACCAGCGCATGGTGACCAGGTCGCCGAACCACATGTGCGCCATCTCGTGCAACACGGTCTCGGCGCGGCGCTCATAGGACGCCCGGGTCACCTTGGAGCGAAAGACGTAGTCCTCCAGGAACGTGACCGCTCCGGCGTTCTCCATGGCGCCGGCGTTAACTCCGGCACGAACAGCTGGTCGTACTTGCCGAACGCATATGGCACGCCGAAGTTGCTGTGGTAGAAGCCGAATCCCTGCTTGGTCTCGGTGAACAGCCGCTCGGAGTCCATGTGCTCGGCCAGCGATGCCCGGCAGAACAGACCCAGCGGAATCTCGCTGTGCTCGTCGCGGTAGACGTCGTCCCAACGGGCATACGGTCCGGCGATCAGCGCCACCAGATAGGTGCTCATCTTGGGCGTGGTCTCGAAGGTATGCACTCCGTCGCGCACGGCGGTCGTGGCGCCGTTGGAGATCACCTGCCAATGCGACGGCGCGGTGACGGTGATGTCGAAGGTGGCCTTGAGGTCCGGCTGGTCGAAGCAGGCGAACATCCGCTTGGCGTCCGCGGTTTCGAACTGCGAGTACAGGTACACCTCGTCGTCGACCGGGTCGACGAAGCGGTGCAGACCTTCGCCGGTGTTGGAGTAGTAGCACTGCGCGTCGATCTCGACGGTGTTGTGCGCGGCCAGGCCGTTCAGCGCGATGCCGAGCGACTCGTCGTAGGCCGAGACATCGAGGGCGCGGCCGTTGAGGGTGGCGCTGTGGATCTTCTCGGCGGCGATATCGATGACGGTGTCGCCGCCGGCCAGGGCGTCGAAGGTGACGATGGTGGTGGAGCGGAAGGTGCGCTCGCCCGGTTGGCCGCTGCCATCGGTCAGGTCCAGGGCGATCCGGTAGTTGACGACGGTGACCGAAGCGGCCCGTTCGGCGGCCTGGTCGCGAGTGAGGTTAGGAAGTGCCACGCCCGCCTACAGTAGCCGCCGGACCGTGCGGGCGGGCGCCGGACCGAGTTTAATGAGACCATGCTCATCGCCGGTCTGACCTTCGCCGCGCTGGCCGCGGTGTTGCACGTCTATATCTTCGCGCTCGAGTCGCTGAGTTGGACCTCACCGCGCACCCGTGCGGTCTTCGGCACCACCGCCGAGGAGGCCGAGACCACCAAAGCGCTGGCCTTCAACCAAGGTTTCTACAACTTGTTCCTGGCCATCGTCACGGTAGTGGGCATCGCCGCGGTTGCGTTGGACCACAACGCGGTTGGGCTTGCGTTGATCTTCGCCGGCGTGGGGTCCATGCTGGCCGCGGCACTGGTTCTGGTGACGTCGTCGCCCGACAAGGCCCGCGCCGCCGTCGTCCAGGGTGCCTTCCCGGCGGTTGCGGTCGCGTTGCTGGCTCTGGGCCTGTGACTGCGCCTGTAACTGCGCGGCGGGCATAGATGTGTGTGGTGTTGCGTTAAACGTGCCAAACGTGTCTGTTGATGGCCGAGAGGATCGCCCATGCCCGTGAAATCGCAAGCCGAGTTCTGGTTCGACCCGCTGTGCCCGTGGTGCTGGATCACCTCCCGGTGGATCCTGGAGGTCGAGAAGGTCCGTGACATCGACGTCACCTTCCATGTGATGAGTTTGGCCGTCCTCAACGAGGGGCGCGACGACCTTCCCGAGCAGTACCGCGAGGGTCTTAAGCATGCGTGGGGCCCGGTGCGGGTGGCGATCGCCGCGGAGCAGTTGCGCGGCAACGAGATCCTGCGGCCGCTGTACACCGCAATGGGAACCCGGATCCACAACCAGAACAACAAGGACTTCCCCGACATCATCGCCGGTGCGCTGGCCGAGGTGGGTCTGCCGGCCGAGTTGGCCGAGGCCGCCACCAGCGACGCCTACGATGAGGCGCTGCGCGTCAGCCACCACGCCGGGATGGACGCCGTGGGCAAGGATGTCGGGACCCCGACCATCCACGTCAACGGGGTGGCGTTCTTCGGGCCGGTGCTGTCTCGCATTCCCCGCGGGGAGAAGGCGGGGGAGCTGTGGGACGCGTCGGTGACCTTCGCGTCGTACCCGCACTTCTGGGAGCTCAAGCGCACCCGGGGCGAGGCGCCGGAGTTCGACTGATGGATACCGAGCGCATCCTGGTGCTGGGTGCAGGGGAGCTCGGGATGGCGGTGCTGCGGGCCTTAACGGGCAGCGACGGTCGGTCCGGGACCGCCGCGGTGTCGGTGCTGCTGCGGCCGGAGACCGTCGAATCGAGCGATCCGGCCAAACAACACGACATCGCGCGGATGCGACACTGGGGCGTCGCGATCGAGCCGGGCGACGTAGTCGCCTGGACTTCGGCTCAGCTGGCGGAGGTATTCGGCGGTTTCGACACAGTCATCAGCTGTGTCGGCTTTGCGGCGGGTGTCGGCACGCAGTTGAAGCTGGCTCGCGCCGTGCTGGCCGCGGGTGTGAGGCGTTTCGTCCCATGGCAATTCGGGGTCGACTACGACGTCATCGGCCGGGGTAGTCCGCAGGAGCTCTTCGATGAACAGCTCGACGTTCGCGACCTGTTGCGAAGCCAGAGCGATTCCGAGTGGCTGATCATCTCCACCGGTATCTTCACCAGCTTCCTATTCCACCCGCCATTCGGCGTGGTCGATGTGCCCGGCCGTACGGTGCACGCGCTGGGCAGCTGGGATACCGCTGTCACGGTGACGACGCCAGAGGATATCGGGGCGCTGACGGCGCGCATATTGTTCGCCGTCCCGAGATTCGCCAACGAAGTGATCTACCTGGCCGGCGACACCATCACGTACTCCGATCTCGCCGACCTTGCCGAGCAGGCGCTTGGGTGCAAGGTCGACCGCGTGCTTCGGCCGGTATCCAGCTTGATCGAGGAATCCGAGGGCGATCCCGACGACTCGATGAAGAAGTACCGCGCAGTTTTCGCGCAGGGAAAAGGAGTGGCGTGGGACATGGGCGACACATTCAACGGGCGGCACGGCATCGTCACCACGACCGCCGCTCAGTGGGCGCGGGACAACCTGAAACCGGCGCCGGTGCGCTGACGAGGCTCTGCGACAATGACGCCATGCGCGTCTACCTCGGCTGCGACCACGCCGGCTACGAACTCAAAGAAACGATCGTCGAGCACCTGAAGAAGGCCGGCCATGAGCCGGTCGACTGCGGGGCCTTCAGCTACGACGCCGAGGACGACTACCCGGCGTTCTGCATCGCGGCGGCGGCCCGCACGGTGGCCGACCCCGACAGCCTCGGCATCGTGATCGGCGGATCCGGCAACGGCGAGCAGATCGCAGCCAACAAGGTGCCCGGGGCGCGTTGTGCGCTGGCCTGGAGCACCGAAACCGCGCAGCTGGCCCGCGAACACAACAACGCCCAGCTGATCGGCATCGGCGGCCGGATGCACACCACCGCCGAAGCGCTCGCGATCGTCGACGCGTTCCTGAGCACGCCGTGGTCGGAGGCCGAACGACACCAGCGGCGCATCGACATCCTGGCTGCCTACGAGCACAACCACGAGGCACCTCCGGTGCCCGGCGCGCCCGCCTGACCCGAGCACAGACTGGCCTGACATGCCGGAGGGGCACATCCTGCACCGGCTGGCCCGGCTGCATCAGAGCCGCTTCGCCGGGGCGCCGGTTGCGGTGTCCAGTCCGCAGGGCCGCTTCGAATCCGGCGCCGCCGTAGTCGACGGGCAGCCCCTGCTGCGTGCCGAGGCGTGGGGCAAGCACCTGTTCCACCACTATGTGCGCGGGCCGATCGTGCACGTGCACCTGGGGATCTACGGCCACTTCACCGAGTTCGAGCTGGCTGATGGTGGCCCGCCCGAACCGGTCGGGCAGGTCCGGATGCGGATGGTGGGCGCCGACTACGGCACCGATCTGCGCGGTCCAGCCGCGTGCGAGGTGGTCGACGAGGCCCAAGTCGCCGACGTGATCGCGCGTCTGGGGCCCGATCCGCTGCGCGGTGACGCCGACCCGTCGCTGGCCTTCAAGCGAATTACCAAGTCTCGCAAAACTATTGCCGCGCTGCTGATGGACCAGTCGGTGCTGGCCGGGGTCGGCAACGTCTACCGCAGCGAGGTGCTGTTCCGGCACCGGATCGACCCGTACCGGCCCGGTGCGCAGGTCGGCGAGGCGGATTTCGCCGAGATCTGGGCCGACTTGGTGGCGCTGATGAAGGTGGGGCTGCGGCGCGGCAGCATCGTCGTCGTCCGGCCCGAGGATGACCACGGCGCTCCGGCGTACGCGGCCGGCAAGCCGCGTACCTACGTCTACCGCCGCGCCGGCGATCCATGCCGTGTGTGCGGGACAGCCGTGCGTACCGCTGAACTGGAGGGCCGCAATGTGTTCTGGTGTCCCTCCTGCCAGTCCTAGATTCCCAGGGAACCAGTCAATTCCCAGCGAAAGCCCATGATGTTCAATCTTTTTGGGCGTTTTGCCGGCAGGTAGCGCGGCTATAACCGACTTCATGGAATCGCTCAGCAGATTTTCCGCCGCCACCTTCGCCGTTGCCGCAGGCACCGGGTTGATCGGCCTCGGTGTCGCCGCCCAGGCTCACGCCCTGCCGGCGCCGATGCCGGTCTACCACTGGTGTCCCGGCCAGGCATGGGACTCGGTGTGGGGCATGAACTGGGACAACACCCAATGCCACGACGATCACCACCGCGATCGGGACGGCAATGACCACAGTCGCGACTTCCGTGGCGATCAGCACGGCCCGGGCGGCTTTGACCAACATGGCCCGCAAGGACCTCATGGCCCACAGGTACCCGCTGGACCCCAACACCCCGGTGACTTCGACCACCCGGGTAGCCCCGGTCAGCCCGGGTCCGGCCCCCGCTGATCTACGGCCGTGGGCCACACCTCAGTCGTCGTATACCGTCTCGCGCCGGGGCCGAAGCGCCACCCCGAGTGCCCGGTAGATCTCGTTGGACAACACCACGCTGCGAGGGTCGGCGTTGGCCTGGGTGTGGTCGAACCGGTTCATCACGTAGCCGTAGCCGATCCGGTGCTCCAGATCGGCGAACGCGAACGATCCGCCGAGGCCGCCGTGACCGAAGATCCGCCGGTTGGGTCCGTTGACGCCCTGGGCGTTGAGCATGTAGCCCATGCCCCACCCGTGCTCGGCGACTCGAGGCCCGAGCACCAGGTCGGTTTCGGTGCCGCCCTGCAAGACTCGCAGGCGGTCCATGGCGGCCCGACTGAGCAGCTTCTCCTGCACCAGGCCGTTGTAGAACGTGGCCATGCCCAGGGCGGAGACCTGGGCGTTGGTGCCGGGGAACTCCAGTTGCCGCCAGAGCGTCAGGTCGTTGGTGGCGATCTCGTCGTCGGGGGCGAATCCCATCGCAACCGCAAGTCCCGCCTTGGGATGGTCGTCCAACGAGGTCGGGCGTTTCGGCGCGCCGGCCGAGGACAGCATCTCCCGGATCGTCGGCTTGCCCACCGGGTCGGCGCAGCGGTAGGGCTGCTGCTCGGCCGGCACCCCGATATGTACCTCGGCGCCCAGCGGACCGGCGACCTCGGTGCGCAGGTACTGGCTCACGGTCAATCCGGTCACCCGCCGGACGACCTCGCCGATGATGAAGCCGTAAGTGGTCATGTGGTAGCCCTGCGCGGTGCCCGGACGCCACCACGGTTCGGCGGCGGCCAAGCGCTCGCAGACCAGATCCCAGTCGGTGACGTCGCGCCAGTGCATCGGTTCACGCGGCCCGATCGCCCCGGAACGATGCGCCAGCACCATTGCCAGGGAGATATCGCCCTTGCCGGCCTGACCGAACTGCGGCCAGTAGTGGGCCACCGGTATCCGCAGGTCCAGCTCCCCGGCATCGGCGAGCCGATGCACGCAGGTGCTGGTCAGGCCCTTGCTGCCCGACAACACGGTGCTCAGCGTGTCTTCCTGCCAGGGCCGCTGGCCCTCGACGTCCGCGGAGCCGGCCCACAGATTGACGACCAGCTCGCCGTCGACATAGGCCGCGACGGCCGCGCCGAGCTCGTCGCGCTCGGTGAAGTTACGTTCGAACTCGTCGCGCACCTTGGCGAAGCGCGGGGAGCACGTCCCATGTATTTGGACGTGCCGTGTGCCGCCCATGGCGTGCCTTCCTGCTAGGGAGCATCCCCTTCCGCGGGGGGCGACGGGGCGATCGGACCCGCGTAGCTTGCTTGGAAGGATAAGTCCGCGGCGTCGTATGAGTACAGCAGCCGGCGTGCCTCACCTACTTTGAGCGCGTAGCCGACGGCGGTGCCTCACGTACTTTGAGCGCGTAGCTGGGAAGGCTTGCCCGATGTGGAGGGCAAGATCGATATGGCTGCCAGGCGGCAGG
>Ga0153956_1000228_pt1 | contig 69107 bp, 58 predicted proteins | sample TSFL040MetaG_FD_104704 | JGI IMG/M metagenome (GOLD analysis project Ga0153956, IMG submission 104704) | Attine ant fungus gardens microbial communities from Florida, USA - TSFL040 MetaG | ecosystem: Host-associated > Fungi > Mycelium > Unclassified | place: USA: Florida, Wekiwa Springs...
ACCGCCGGGTTCATGCGGCGGTCCCAGCTTCGCCTCTCCTCCGTCGAGCCTCGCTGAACCGCCGGGTTCATGCGGCGGTCCCAGCTTCGCCTCTCCTCCGTCGAGCCTCGCTGAACCGCCGGCCTCGCTGAGCAAGTCGCGGACCTGGACCTCGGCGCGGTCGAACAAAGCACGGAAGGCTCCGTCGGTGGCACGGTCCGGTGGCATCTCGTAACCGTCGAGCCAGCGGCCGTTCACATGACCGAACAGATCGTCCTGCGGGCGGACGCCACTATCTATATAGGTGAGATCGAGGCCGGATCGGGTGGCTGGTGAGGTCACCCGCCCCATCCTTCCACGGCGAACCGTATAGCTCTCCTGTAGCGTCACCGCCATGCCTGACGAGGAGCAACCCGACATCTCCACCGAGATGGACGATGGAATCACCGAACTCGGCGCCGACACCACTGAGAGCGCCGCAGACGAGGACGCCGTAGAAAAGACCCGCGAGAAATCCTCGGCGAAAGCTACTAAAAAGAGCACCCACGGCAAGCCGGCTACGGCAGCGTCAGGCGGTGGCCTCTCCGGCTACGGGTGGGGCTCGGTGGCGCTGGGGCTGGTCGCCGTGGCTGCGTTGGTCTTCAGCCTGATCACCTGGTACGAGCACCACGAAGACGTCAAGGAGCGCGGCTACCGCAGCCGAGTGCTGCAGACCGCCGCCAGCTGGACCAGCGTGCTGATCAACTTGAACGCCGAGAACGTCGAGAAGGGCATGGCGCGGCTGCGCGACAAGACCGTCGGCGAACTCAACAGCGAGTTCGACGCGGCCTTGGCTCCCTACCGTGACGTGGTGCAGCGCATCCAGTCGCGCAGCAGCGGCCGGATCGAAGCTGTCGCCATCGAGCTGGAGCACCACGATCTCGACGATGCGGCCGCGGCCGGCAGTGACAAGCCGTCGAATCCCGGCCGTACCGACCCGGTGATGGTGATCGCCACCTCGATCGCCGAGAACGTCGGCGGCAGGCCGCAGACCGTGCACTGGGCTCTGCACCTGGACGTCACCGACGTCGACGGCGACATGATGATCTCCCGATTGAGGTCGATTCGATGAGCAAGCTGGAACTCCTGAAATCGCAGCCGCTGTGGCGGGTGCTGGGTGTCGACGTCGCCGCGCCGCTGGCCGCGGTCGGTGGCCTGCTGCTGGTGGGGCTGACGCTGGACTGGCCGATCTGGTACGTGTCGCTCTGCTCGGTGCTGACGCTGCTGATCGTCGAGGGCATGGTGGTCAACTTCGTGCTGCTGCGCCGCGACGCGGTCACGGTCGGCACCGACAACGAGCGGCCCGGCCTGCGCTTCGGGGTCGTCAGCCTGGCGGCGGCGGCGCTGGTGGCCGCGGCTGTGCTGGGGCACCTGCGCTGGACCGTTCCCGACCGCGACTTGGAGGCCGACTCGATCGAGGCGACTCAGATCGCTGTCGCCATGGCCGAAGCTGCGGCCACGGTCTCGCCGGCCAACCCGGACGCATCGATCGAGAAGGCTGCGACCTACATGGTCCCGGACCGGGTCAACGCGTTCCGGGAGAGCATCGGCCGCACCGCCTCCGACATGGCCAACCGCAATATTGCGGTCGAGGCGCAGACTCTCAGTGCCGGTGTCGAGGCGCTCGGGCCGTCGGCCGCACGGGTCGCGGTCGTGATGCGCAGCGTCCAGACCGTGGCGAATCAGCAGGTCAAGCAGTCTGTGGTGCCGGTGCGGGTGACCCTGACCAAGCGCGGCGGCCAGTGGCTGGTGCTGGAGATGTCACCGATCCACGCCCGCTGACACACCGGGGCGCCCGGCGTCAGACGACGTCGGGCGTATCGCGGGTGTGCAGCTTGACGAAACGGTCCGACAACCGGCGCATCCGGATCATCAGGGAGGCCGGCGGGCTGACCGCGCCGTTGAGGTATTCGCCGAGCGTGTCCGCGGGAACCCCGACTCGCGAGGCGAATTCCTGCTGGCTCAATCCCGACCGCTCGATCAGCACCCGCATGTGCCGCCCGACCTCCGCGCGCTCGTTGGCTTCCAGGTGCGCCCGGGTGCGTGCCAGGACCTCCGACAGGGCTTTGGCGATACCGAAGGATTCGGTGCCTTCCAGCACCTCTTCGACCTGTCGGGCGGTGCGGCCGTAGGGATCGCGCTTGAGTGCCACCACGATGAGTTGCCAGGTGGCGATGTCGCCGGTCTGCAGCGCAGCGCGAATAGCCGACGTGGGCCAGAATTCGACCGGCCGGTCGGTGTCGCCGGACGGCTGCCGGGGCAGCGGCCCACGGCGTCGGTCCGCGGCCAACGTCACCTCGCCTCCTCCAGCATCGCCACGGCAACTGCCAGGCAGCGCCCTTGGACGTGTTCCCAGTCTGTACTCGCTCCAAGCGCATCATCGCCGGAGGTGTAGTCGCCGCGTGCGGTGGGCTCCGGATCGGCGAGCCGACAGACCAGCTGGGTAGCCATCCAGTGTCCGTCGGCTGGTTGACCAGAGTAGTACGCATCAATTTCGCTGAGTGCCCCAGCAACTGTTTTCGGGCCGAGTGCGTCGGCCAGGTCGGCGAGCCCGGCGTAGTCCCGGGGGCTGTTGCGCGCCATCACCAGGTAGCCCGCCAGGCGCAGCGTTTCGGCTCCGGTGGGGATCTGCAGCCGGTCACCGGTGGGAAGTTGGACGGCGGCGGCCTCCATTGGGCGACACCGGGTCAGCGCCGGGACGTCGAGCCCGATCTCGGTGGCCGCCCATGACTCGGTCTCCAGCGCGTCCAGCGCGATGGCGAGCCGGCGCCGCCACACGGTGACCGGGTGAATCGGACGGATGGTGCGGGGTTGCGCTCGGTCCGTACTGTTACGCGACTGCCAGCCACCGGCCAACCGGGCGAGCGCGTGGCTCACCGCTCTGCCGCCCGCCGCCGGTCCTACCGGCCCGGTACCGACCGGCAGCGCTTCGATCTTGCTGGTGGCCATCTCGGCCACGCCGCAGCCGCGCAGCGCCAACGGGTCGCTGACGCAGACCGCGTCGGGAACCAGCCCTTTGAGCCGGGCCGCCGACTTGACCACCACGCGAAGGTCGGCGCTGGGCGTGATCAGGGCGGAGATGTCATCGGGGATGACCACGACGTCACCCAAATCGACTGTGGGCAGGGGCTTTTCGAAGTCAACCGAAGGCAGTATCCGGGCCAGCCAGCGCGGCAGCCACCAGTTCCACTCCGCGAACATCGCCATCAGCGCGGGAACCAGCACCAACCGCACCACGGTGGCGTCGACTGCGATCGCCACCGCGCAGGCCACCCCCAGCTCGGCGACCAGCGGCATTCCGGCAAACGCGAAACCGATGAAGACCGCGATCATGATCAGGGCGGCGCTGGTGATGGTGCGCGCGCTGGTACTGACCCCGTAGGCGACGGCGTCGTGGGTGTTGCCGGTCTGCAGGAAGCGCTCGCGGATGCGGGTCAGCAAAAAGATCTCGTAGTCCATCGACAGGCCGAAGGTCATTGCCAGCACGAGCGGCGGGATGAACGTGTCGATGGAACCGGTCGATGCGAAACCGAACCGTTCCAGCCAGCCCCACTGGAACACCATCACCAGACTGCCGTAGGCAGCTGCTACCGAGAGCACCGTCATCACGACGCCCTTGAGCGCCAGGAACACCGACTGGATCGAGACCAACAACATCAGGAAGGCGATCAGCGCGACGAAGACCAGCACCATTGGTTCGGCCGCCGCAACCCGGTCGTCGAAATCCTTGATCAACGCGGTTGGTCCACCGACATCCACCTGCACCGTCGGCGAACCGGCCGCCTCCGGCAGGTGTTCGCGCATCCAGTCGACGGTTGTCCGCGCGGCCATGTCCTCGGGATCGACGGACAACACCGCAGACAGCAGGCCGCTGCTGTTGTCGTTGCCGAAGACCGGTGGGGACACCGAAGCGATGTTGGGGGCCTGCGACATCTCCTGGCGGATGGCGGCAAACGTCTGGGCGTGAGCCGGTGTCGACGCATTCGCGCCGGGGATGGTGACCAACACCCGGATCGGTCCCAGCGCACCCGGTCCCAGGGCCTGGGCTGCCGCGGCCACCCCGCCCCGGATCTCGTGGGAGGAGTCGAACTGGCGAAGCATGCTGTTGCCCGTTGACAGCGACAGCGCCGGCGCCGCGAGCGCCAACAGGAATCCCGCAGCCACCAGGGCGGAGGCCCACGGCCGCCGCATCACCGAGGCAGTCCAGCTGGTCCAGAACCGTGACTGGACGGTCTGCGGGCTGCGTGCCCAGTGCAGCAGCGCCGACCGTTTGGCTACCGCCCGACCGAACACGGCAAGCACCACCGGGGTCAGGCTGACCGACGCCAGCACCGCCACCGAGACGGACAGGATCGCTCCGGTCGCCATCGACACCAGTACCGGTGTGTTGATCAGATAGATCCCGGTCAGGGAGGCCACCACGGTGAGGCCCGACAGCACCACGGCCAGCCCCGAGGTCGCCATCGCCGCATCGACTGCCTCTTCCGGTTGGCGACCGGCCCGTAGTTCCTCGCGGTAGCGCATCAGAATGAAGAGCGAGTAGTCGATCGCCAGTGCGATCCCGAACATCGACACCGTCGATGTGACGAACACCGACATCGTGGTGAACATCGAGAGCAGATAGACCAGCCCCATGGTGACGATCACCGTGCCGATCCCCAGCGCCAGCGGGATCGCCGCGGCCGCCAGCGAGCCGAACACCGCCAGCAACACGATCAACACGATCGGCAGATTCCACTGCTCGGCGGAGCCGATGTCCTGCTTGGTCTTCGCCGACGCCGCGGCGCCGAGTGCGCCCTGCCCGATCACGTAGAGGTTCACCGAACCGTTTTCGACCCGGCCGGGGTGTTCGCCTTCCACACCCAGCTTCGTCCGCAGCTTCTTGGCGACGTCGACCGCGCCGGTGTTGTTGAAGTCCACCCGCAGGGACACCACGTATGGCCGGTCGGGCCGGGGCGGCGGCTGCGTCGTATCCGGCAGCACCGTTACGCTGGGAACCTCGCCGGCGGCCTGCTGGAGCAGTGCAACGGCGTCCTTCATATCCGGGTAGGTGGCGTCGGCGCGGGGTGCGGCCACCAAGGCCAGCGGTGAGGCGCCCTGCTCGGGAAAATGATCCTCGAGCTGGTACTGCACGTGCAGCGACTGCGATCCCTGGACCTCGAAGCCCCCGCCGGTGAGGTGGCCGGATTGAGCGGCAGCCAGGTAGAGCGACGGGATCACAGCAAGTAACCACCCTGTGAAGACCACCCAGCGGAATCTGCGCAGGTTGCTGCTGAAGCGCATCATGAACTGCTGGATTTCGTCTCTCCCCGCTCTCGCCCGCACCGGTGCGCCGCGTGCTGCGAGCCTACCGCAGCAACGTGACGTGCTGGCGGTTTCTGTCGCCTCTGAGCTGCTCCGATGCCGTCTGGGAACCACACTGTGACCAGGCTGACCTGTACTCGGGTGGCGGCATCAGGGGGTTGCTGTCAGGATGGGGAAAAGGCCGTATTTCGATCTGTCGTTGCTGCCGGGGGGCATCGCGCGCACACCAGGCCGTCGTCGAGGCGTCATCCGCAATGTGGCGGGGCTCGTCGAGGCAGATCGGAAATCTCGCAAGTTGTGAGGAGAACTCGTGAACATCACCCGCGCCACCTTGCGTCGCAGCCTGTCGGGCACGGGCGTCTTCGCCGCCGTGCCGGTCGTTCTGGGCGGGGCCGTCACGGCCGCGCTGCTGGCCACCCCGTCGGCACCCCCGGCGACCGCGGCCAAAGACCCCTGCGTGGCCAGTGAGATCGCCCGGACTGTGGGCAAGGTCGTCACCTCGACCGGCGACTACCTGGACTCGCACCCGGACACCAATCAGGTGATGACCGGTGCGCTGCAGCAGCAGCCCGGCCCGCAGACGCTGGCAAACCTGAAGGCGCACTTCGACGCCAACCCGAAGGTCGGGGACGACCTGGCCAAGATCACCGCGCCGGTGCAGGAGGTGACTGACCAGTGCAAGCTGGCGGTCAGCCTGCCGCAGGTGCTCGGGCTGCTGCAGGCCGCGCAAGCTCAGGGCGGCCTGCCGGTGACCGGCTTGCCGGTGAGTGGACCTGTGGCCGGTGCGGTGACCCAACCGATAGCGCTTCGCTGAGGACCGGCGCGTACTCGTCGTCGGCATGGTCGGCTGCGTTATCGGTGCGGAACATGAAGAAGAACACCGCCCAGCCGGCGGCTGATATCAGAACCCAACTGATCAACCGGTAGATCAGTACCGCAGAGATGGCGTCCGGCAAGGTCAGCCCGCTGGATACCAGGCCCGGTACCAACACGGCCTCCACGACCAACAGGCCACCGGGGATCAGCGGAATCGTCCCCGCCGCGCGGGCAGCGGCGTAGGCCACCGTCAAACCGGCAACCGAGGCCCGCCCACCGGTGGCATAGGCGGCGCAGGCCAGGCAGGCGACATCGGCGACCCAGTTGAACAGCGACCATCCGAACGCCGTCGACAGATCGCGGCTGCCCAGGCTCACCGACTCCAGCTGGCCCAGCATCCGGCGCCAGGTCGCGAGCCCGGCGTCCACGGGCCGGGCGCGCAGCGAGTTGAACCAGGACAGCACGCGAACGCCGATGCCGTCGATCAGCTCCGGCCGTGAGGCGACCGCCTGCGCCAGCAGCAGCAGTGCGATGAAGCCGCCGAGGGTGAACAACAACGAGAAGGGGTTGCTGCGGGCACCGAGCAGGAACGCCCCGCCCAGGCCCAGCACGGCCAGCCCGATCGCCTGTAGCACCCCCGACATCACCAGCTGCCACGACGCCACCACCGGGGTCGCGCCCCAACGGCGTTGCTGCCGGTACAGGAAGGTCGCCGACAGCACCGGGCCACCGGGCAGGGTGGTACTGAGCGAATTGGCGGCGTAGAAGGCGGCTTCGGACTGCCGCTGCGTCACGTGCACGCCGGCCGAGCCCAACAGCGTCCGCTGGATCTGTGCAAAGCTGTGCATCGATGCGGCCGCGGCCACCACCGCCCCGATCAGCCAGCGGGAGTCGGCGCGGAAGAGACTGCACCACGCGGCGGAAACCTGGTCCCACACCAGCACGATTTCGACCGTCAGTACCACCGCGACCAAACCCACGAGCACCGGGCGCACCCACCGGTATTTGCCACCGGGGCGCTGCGGGACCGAGGTCTGTCGGCCGCCGACGTCCTGAACGACGACGTCGGGAACGACGCGGTCGTGAGAAACGGGGGCGTGGGGCACGGATTCAAAGGTTAGCCGGGGCACATCGATATTCGGCTACCTGATGTGCACCCGCTGCGGCATCGTTACGCTACCGGAATGTCAGCCAGCGCAGACGAATCCGTACATCCGACGGTACGCAAGGCGGCGGCGTGGGCCTGGCGCTTGCTGGTGCTGTTCGCCGCGGCGTTGGTGGTGCTGCTGATCATCAGGCGGCTCGAAGTGATCGTCGTCCCGGTGGCGATCGCGATGATGATGTCCGCCCTGCTGCTGCCCGGCGTCGACTGGCTGTCCCGGCACGGGGTGCATCGGGGGCTGGCGGTGTTTCTGCTGCTGCTCGGCGGCCTGGCGGTGCTCGCCGCGCTGCTGAGCTTCGTGGTGGACCAATTCATCGACGGGGTGCCCGAACTGGTCGAGCAGGTCACCCAGGTGATCAACTCGACCCAGCACTGGCTGGTCGAGGGTCCGCTGCATCTGAGCAGCGAACAGATCGACAGCGCCGGCGACACCGTGGTCAACGGCCTACGCAACAATCAGGCCAAGCTGACCAGTGGCGCCCTGTCGACGGCCGAGACCATCACCAAGATCATCACCGGCGCCTTCGTCGTGCTGTTCACGCTGATCTTCTTCCTCTACGGCGGCCGCGATATCTGGCGGTTTATGGTGAAGTTCTTCCCGAGCCAGGTGCGCGACAGGGTGCACGCAGCCGGCGTCGCGGGATTCGAATCATTGATCGGTTATGTGCGGGCCACGTTCCTGGTGGCACTGGTCGACGCACTGGGCATCGGCATCGGCTTGGCCGTCATGGCCGTGCCTTTGGCGTTGCCGCTGGCCTCGTTGGTGTTCCTGGGAGCCTTCATCCCGCTGGTCGGTGCGGTGCTCACCGGATTGCTGGCCGTCTTGGTCGCCCTGATCGCCAAGGGCTGGATCTACGCCCTGGTCACCCTGGGGCTGATCGTCGCGGTCAACCAGCTGGAAGCCCACGTACTGCAGCCGCTGGTCATGGGGCGTGCCGTCTCGATCCATCCGCTGGCGGTGGTGTTGGGCATCTCCACCGGCGGAATCCTGGCCGGCATCGTCGGTGCGCTGCTCGCCGTCCCGACGATCGCCTTCATCGACCGGTCGGTGCGGGTTCTGGTCGGAGCCTCGGATTCGGGCATGCCGGACGGCGCGGATAGCGCAGCTATCGATACACCGGACCCAGACGCCGGCGGCGTCAGTACCGACCCTCCCGACGCAGCAGTTCAGCAGCGCTGAGGCCGCCGGCGGCACCACGCCGCTGGGGGCTCCGCGGGTTGTCCGCCGCGTCGTCGCCGGGCTGGTCGCCGACCGCGGTGAACTTCTCGGTGGCCGGGTTCTCGGGGTCGGTTTGGGAGCCCTGAGCCGGGATAGCCGTCGTGGGGGCGTTCTCGGTGCGGCCCGCTTCCCCAGTGGGTTTGGGCAGAGACCGGGTCCGCTCGTCGGACGCCTCCGGCTCGGTTTCACCCGGTCGGCCGCGTCGAGCCTGCGCCGCGTCACGGCCGCCGCGCAGCTCGCCCAGCCATGACTCGATTTCACGCTCCTCATTTGAGCCCGCGGAGTCTTTGCCGGGGGACGGCACCCGCTCGGTCGCCGGGTCGGCTGCCGAGAAGCGGGTCGTCGGAGGTTCGGCCGCGCCGGTGTTGATCCGGTTGGTCCGGGCGTTGGACGGGTTGCCGCTCACCGGCCGGGTCGGAAGCTGTTCCGCGGGACGCGACCGTGCCGGGGCAGCGCGGCCCGGGGCGGGGTGAGTGGGGTCGTGCGTCGGGCGCGGGGTGGCCGCACCCGGCGGGGCCGATGCGACGGTTGCCGTCGCGGGACGGCGGGTCACCCGGCGCCGCTCGTCGGGCAGCCGGATCTCGCCCAGACCGATCCGGTTCTGCAGGCGCTTCATCCAGCGTGGCGCCCACCAGCAGTCGTCGCCGAGCAGTTTCATCACCGAGGGCACCAGGAACATCCGGACCACGGTGGCGTCCAGCAACAGTGCCGCCATCAGACCGAACGCCAGGTATTTCATCATCACCAGGTCGGAGAACACGAACGACGCGGCGACCACCGCGAGGATCAGTGCGGCCGCGGTGATCAGCCGGCCGGTTGTGGCCGTACCGATCCGAATGGCTTCGGTGGTCGACATCCCGGATTCTCGGGCCTCCACCATGCGGGAGACCAGGAACACCTCGTAGTCGGTGGCCAGACCCCAGCCCACCGCAACGACCAGGGCAATGACCACCACCATCAGTGGGGTCGGGGTGAAGTTCAGCAGCTCGGCGCCGTGCCCATCGACGAACATCCAGGTCAAGATGCCCATCGTCGAACCAAGCGTCAGCGCGCTCATCACCGCCGCTTTCAACGGCAGCACCAGGGACCCGAACGCCAGGAACATCAGCAGCGTGGTGGTGATCAGCAGGATCACCAGCATCAACGGTCCTTGGGCCACCAACGCGTGGATGCTGTCCTGTTCGAGGGCGGGTGTCCCGCCGACCAGCACATCCAGACCCTTGGGTGTGCTCATCGCCCGCAGCGCCTTGATCTTCTGCGCGGCGTCGTTGCGGTTGACCAAGCCGTTCTCGATCACCCGGACGGACGGGTCCTTGGAGGCCCCGGGCAGGTAGGGGCGCTCCTTCCACATTTCGGCCGGATCGTCATCGGGAACGACGAACCCGCTGATCGCCATCGCGCGGTTGCGGATGTCGGCAACCTGCTGGTCGGTGACCGGTTTGTCGGTATCGCTCTTGATCACCAGGGTCAGCTTCTCGGTCCGGAAGCCGGGGAAGATCTCGTCGAAGTGCTCCTGGGCCACCCGGGCGGTGTTGTCCGGCGGCAGATACTTCTCGCTCATCCCGCCGAACGACAGTTTCCCCAGCGGGATGATCAACAGGATCATCGCGATGACGATCGGGATTGCGAATGCCAGCGGTCGCTGCATGACGAAGTTGACCAGCTTGCCCCAGAACCCCGCCTCGACTTCTTCGCGGGTCTTGGTCTTCTGGGTCTTCTCGGCGAGCCATCCGATGATGCGGTTGTGGATTTCCCAGTCCCGCAAGATCGGAACCCGGTAGAGGGTGCGCACTCCGAGCGCGTCCACGTTCTTGCCCAGCACGCCCAGGATCGCCGGCAGCAAGGTGATCGACAGCAGCGCGGCCAGGCCCACCGAGGCGAAGATCGCGTACGTGATCGCCTTGACGAAGCCCTGCGGCAGCACCAGCAGGCTGGCTCCCGAGACGATGATCAGCACCGCCGAGAACACCACCGTGCGGCCAGCGGTCATCACCGAGCGTCGGACCGCCGCCTCGGTGTCGTAGCCCTCGGCGATCTCCTCACGGAATCGGCTCACCACGAACAACCCGTAGTCGATCGCAATACCCAGACCGATCAGCGAGACCACCGGCTGGGCGAAGAAGTTGATCGGCCCGAACTCGGCGGCGAAGCGCAGGATGCCGGTTGCGCCGGCGATGCTCAGCCCACCGACGATGACCGGCAGGCTGGCCGCGACCACCCCGCCGAACACGAAGAACAGCACCACTGCGACCAGCGGAAGTGCCAGCACCTCCATGCGCTGCTGGTCGGTGGCGATGGTGCCGGTCAATTCACTGGCGATCGGCTGCAGACCGGCGAGTTCGACCTTGCCGCCGTCGAGCTTCTGCAGGTCCGAGTCGGCAGCCTGGTAATTCTTCAGGATGGTGTCGTCGTCGTCGCCCTTGATCTGGATCGACGCGAACGCGTGCTTCTTCTCCGGGTCGGCCATGTTGGCCAGCGCCTCGGGATTGGTGAAGTAGCCGACCCAGCTCATGATCTGATCGGGGTGGTCTTCCTTGACCTTGTTCAGCCCGTTCTTGATCGCGTCGAACCATTCCTGGTCGTCGACCGTCTCGCCCTTGGGCGCGGTGAAGACCGCCACCACATGGCTGGTCCGGTCCCGGCCGTAGACCTCGTCGCCGACGATCGACGCCCGCACTGACTGGCTGCCCTCGTCGTAGAAGCCGCTCTGGGTGACGTGGTCGCCCAGGCTCATTCCGTAGACGCCGCCACCCAGGCAGAGCGCCACCATCACGCCGATTACGATGAATCGGTATTGGTATACAGTTCGACCCCACCAGGCGAACACCTATTCGCTCCTTACTAAGGTCTGTGGAGATATCTTTCGGACCTGCGCGTGCCTGACTTCAGGCTCTCCAGTTGTCACTCTCGCGAGGTCAGCAGTGAACTCAGCGGCCGGAACGGCTGGAGCCACGCTCCCTGTTCGGGCAGCGAATCAAGGCTGATCCGCGGCAGCCGTTCCCGGAACACACCAGGAATGTCTTCCAGGTCGACAAACTCCAAGGTATCCGAGGCTAGCGCCCAGCTCGCATGTTCGCGAAATCCAAGCACCGAGGCGGCGATACCGAGACCGCAGAGTTCTTCCAGCGGTTCTCGGAACGCCTGACCGTCGGCGGAGGCGACCGCCACCGCCACCAGTCCCTGCTCTTTCCGCAGCGCGATGTGTTCGAGCATGTCGGAGTCGACATCGCTGTCCTCATCGATCTTCGGCTTGGCGAAGACTGCAAAACCCACGTTACGCAATGCTTCGACCCAGGGCCGGACGACGTCGGCACTGCCCGGCGCGATGTTGGTGAACACGGTCGCCTCGGGCTCCACCCTGACCCGCGGGTGCGCCGCCGCCACCTCCGCGGTGCGGTTGAGCAGCCAGCGGCCCAGTGCGTCGAAGCGGGGCCGCTCCACGCCGGTCGGACGACGACCCAGGATCGCGCCCAGCCCCATGTCCAGATTCGGGGCGTCCCAGACCAGCAAGACCCGTTGCGTCGGTGCTGCCTCTGCGGTCGGGTCGGCCCCGGTCGGCTCGGTGCCCACTCCGGCTTTCAGGTCGGGGCTGGTCATCAGACCCGCTCCCAGACGAACTCGTTGATCACGCTGCCCGCATTGCGGCCCTTCGCCTCGTACTTGGTGGTGGGGCGCGCGATCGAGATAGGTAAGCCGGCGGCCCCGGACGGGTCGGCCACCCGGCGCAGGCCGGGCTCGCCGTCGCCGGACTCGGCAATCTGCACCGCGTAATCGGCATGGTCGGTGGCGGCGTGCAACACCCCGCCCGGTTGCAGCCGATCGGCGATCAGCGCCATGGTGGCCGGCTGCAACAGCCGCCGCTTGTGGTGCCGGGCCTTGGGCCACGGGTCGGGGAAGAAGACACGCACCCCGAGAAGCGATGACGGGGCGATCAGGTACTCCAGCACGTCGAGGCCATCGCCGCGCAGCAACCGGATATTGCCCAGCCCCTCGCGGTCGATCGCACACAACAGTTGCGCCAGCCCGCGCTCGTAGATCTCGACCGCGATCACGTCCAGGTCCGGTTCGGCCTGAGCCATCGCCACCGTGGAGGTGCCGGCTCCGCAGCCGATCTCGAGCACCACGGGGGCGTCGCGGCCGAACCAGCGCTGCGGGTCCAGGGGCTGGGGGCGGTCGGGACCGTCCGGCGGCACGACCTCGGCGCCCAGGTCGGGCCAGAGCCGCTCCCAGGTCCGGCGCTGACCGTCCGACAGCGCGGAGTGCCGGTAGCGGACGCTGAAGTTGCGGAAACGGCGTGATGCCGGGGGGTTGACGCCAGTGACGTCTGATGCTGTCTCGACGTCGCGCGGCGCATGCATGCAGTCCATGGTGGCCCATGGACGCATCTGTACCCACTTCGCGGTCCACATTGATACCCAACAGTTGCTTAGCGCGGCCCGCCCACAGCGGTGACTCGCGTCGAGGCGGTGCAGCTGACACCATGGCCCCGGGGCCGATTGGGCAGGGAGGCAGGGTCGTGACACAGGGGCACCAGCTCTTCGCCGACGAGCTGACCGTGCTGGCCACCCAGAACTGCGACCCACGATTGGCGATGATCGCCGCAGCCATCACGGCGCCGCTGCAGGTCGCGGTGCACGGCCGCCGCGGTGTCGGCCGGCGTACGGTCGCCGCGGCGCTGGCCGCCGCCGGAGTCTGTGTCGCGGAGCGGTCCGCCGGGGCCGAAACCGCCGACATGACTGTTCAGGTGGTCGCCGAGGTGGTGAAGCCGGAGGACGCCGCCGCACTGCATGCCGCGCGGCGGCGCCCGGTGCTGGTGGTACTGAACAAGGCCGACCTGCGCGGACACGACGGTGGCTCCGAGGTCGCGGGCGCGACCCGAGGGCCGGTTGAACCGATGTCGGCGTTGTTCGCGCTGGCCGCGCTCGGCGGCGGGCTGGGCGAGCAGCTGTGGGAGGCGCTGGCCGCTGTGGCCGCCCGGCCCGTCGATCTGCGCTCCGCCGAACGGTTCGTGAGCGGTCCGCATCCGGTGCCCCGTCAGATCCGTGGGCGGCTGTGCGACACCGTCGACCTTTCCGGGATCCGGGCACTGCTCGACCTGGCCCGGGGAGGCGGCACCGTGACGCAGGCTCGCAGCCGGTTGCGCCAGCTCAGCGGCGTCGATCGCGTCGTCGCTCGGCTGCAGGCGATGGGCGCCGCGATTTATCACCGGCGAATGTCGGAGGCGGTGGCCCGGTTGGAGGCCATGGCTGTCGGGGACAACCGCATCGACGAGTTCCTGGTCGGCGACGAGACGCTCGCCGCCCGGCTGACCGCCGCTGTGGCCGCGATCGGCCTACCGGATGAAACGTCGCTGGCGCGGGTCCGTCGCTGGCATGCCCACCGCAGTGCGCCTGTCAATGCTGCCCAGCGGTCCTGTGCCGCCGACATCGCCCGGGGATCGCTGCGAGCCTGGGCGACGGAACGGGGCCGCTTATGACCGCCTCGGCTGCGGATTCGGCCAACCCCGACCCCATCGCCGGGGTCGATGCGCTGGTCGCTGAGGTCGCGCCCGGGGCGCGAGCACCGGCGGTGCGGCGCTGCGATGTGGTGGTGGTGACCGGCCCCTGGCTGGCCGGCGTCAGTGCGATGACCCAGGTGCTGTCCGATCGGATGCCGCAGTGGCTCGTGATGGAAGCCACCGAACTGGCACCGGGGGAAGTGCCGCTGGCGGTGGTGTTCGTGGTGTCGGCGGCCGCTGCCCTGACGGCGTCGGACTGTGCGCTGCTCGATGCCGTGGCTGCTCACACCGATGTGGTGATCGGCGTCGTCTCCAAGACCGACGTCCACCGGCAGTGGCGCGAGATGCAGGCGGCGGCCAGCGAGACCCTCATCGGCCACGCGCCGCGCTACCGCGATGTGGCGTGGGTGGGTGCGGCCGCGGCGCCCGAACACGGCGAACCGCAGATCGACGATCTGATCGCGGAACTGACCAAACAGCTTGAGGACGGTAACGCTCACCGGCGCAATCGGCTGCGCTCGTGGGAGTCGCAGTTGCGTACCGACGCCGATCGCATCGACCGCGACGCCCGCGCGGAAGGGCGGCGCGCCCGGGTGACGCAGCTGCGGGAGCAGCGAGACGAGGTGGTGCGGCAGCGGCGGATGTCGAAATCTGAGCGCGTGATCGCGCTGCGCAGCCGCATCGCCCAGGCTCGCGTGCAACTGTCCTACTTCGCCAGCAAGCGGTGCGCCTCGGTACGCGGCGAGTTGGGCGAAGACGCGGCGGGCATGACGCGGCGCAGGTGGGCCGAATTCGAGTCGTATGTCCACGACCGGCTGACCGAGGTGGTGGCGGAGGTCGATCAGGGGGTCACTGAGCACTTGGCCGACGTCGCCCAGGAACTGGGGCTGGCCGCACACTCGGCCTCGGGCGGTGCGAGGGTGCCCCTGCCGCAGGTCGACGCCGGCAAGCCCCTGTTGCAGTCCCGCTGGCTGGAGACCCAGTTGATGGCCGTGCTGGGGATCGGCTTCGGGCTGGGTGTGGCGTTGACGTTGAGTCGGGTCTTCGCCCATCTCGCGCCGGGACTTGCCGCGGCGGGTGCGGCCGGATGCGCCATCGCCGGGGTGGTGGCCACGGTGTGGGTGGTCAGGGTTCGCGCGCTCTTGCGCGACCGGGTGGTGCTCGATCGCTGGGTGGGGCAGGCCACCAACGCCGTGCGGTCGTCGGTGCAGGAACTGGTGGCCCTGCGGGTGGTCGCCGCCGAGTCGGCGCTCACCGCCGAGCTCGCCGGACGAAACGAGGCCGAGGCTGCGCGGGCCGCCGAGCGGGTCGCCGGTTTGGACCGGGAACTGCGCGAGCATGCGGCCGCTACGGCTCGCGCCGCCGCGGTGCGCGATCGCAGGCTGCCGGCGTTGCGGCGGGCTTTGGACAATGTGCGCGCTGAGCTGGGTGAATCAAGCTTGGCAAACGCCGCGGAAACGGTTGAACACTAGCTCAAGTTGCGATTGTTTCGATCCGTGTAGCTATTGACGGTAATCTCTTATTTAATGACGGTATAAGAGGTGACAGTCGTGCGCATCAGCGGCAACGCCACCGAGTGACACAGGTTACACAGGAGAGCTCAATGACCTCAGCGACCATTCCCGGTCTGGACACCGCACCCACCAAGCACAGTGGGTTGTTGGCCTGGGTTCGGGAGGTTGCGGAGCTCACTCAGCCCGACCGGGTGGAGTGGTCCGACGGTTCCGAGGAGGAGTGGAACCGCCTGATGGCCCTGCTGGTGGAGTCCGGCGCGGCGGTCAAGCTCGACGACGAGAAGAAGCCCAACTCCTACCTGGCACTCTCCGACCCGGCCGACGTCGCGCGGGTCGAGTCACGCACGTTCATCTGTAGCCGCACCAAAGAAGGTGCCGGCCCCACCAACAACTGGATGGACCCGGACGAGATGCGGGCCACCATGACGGAGCTGTACCGCGGTTGCATGCGCGGTCGCACCATGTACGTCATCCCGTTCTGCATGGGTCCCCTGGGCGCCGAAGACCCCAAGCTCGGCATCGAGATCACCGACTCGCCCTACGTGGTCGCCTCGATGAAGGTGATGACCCGGATGGGCACCGCGGCACTGGAGAAGATCGGCACCGACGGCGCCTACGTCAAGGGCCTGCACTCGGTTGGCGCCCCGCTGGCCGACGGTGAGCAGGACGTGCCGTGGCCCTGCAACTCCGAGAAGTACATCACCCACTTCCCGGAGACCCGCGAGATCTGGAGCTACGGCTCGGGTTACGGCGGTAACGCGCTGCTGGGCAAGAAGTGCTACGCGCTGCGAATCGCGTCGGCGATGGCCCACGACGAGGGCTGGCTGGCCGAGCACATGCTGATCCTCAAGCTGATCTCGCCGGAGAACAAGGCCTACTACGTGGCGGCGGCGTTCCCGTCTGCCTGCGGCAAGACCAACCTGGCGATGATCCAGCCGACCATCCCGGGCTGGCGGGCCGAGACCCTCGGTGACGACATCGCATGGATGCGGTTCGGCAAGGACGGGCGGCTCTACGCGGTGAACCCGGAGGCGGGCTTCTTCGGCGTGGCGCCGGGCACCAGCCGCAGCTCCAACCCGAACGCGATGATCACCCTGGAGCGCGGGAACACCGTCTACACCAACGTCGGCCACACCGACGACAACGACGTGTGGTGGGAGGGCATCGACGGGGAGACCCCGGCGCACCTCACCGACTGGAAGGGCAAGGACTGGACGCCCGAGTCGGACACCCCCGCCGCGCATCCGAACTCGCGGTACTGCACCCCGATGTCGCAGTGCCCGATCCTCGCGCCGGAGTGGGACGACCCGCAGGGCGTGCCGATCTCGGCGATCCTGTTCGGCGCCCGCCGCAAGACCACGGTGCCGCTGGTGAGCCAGGCCCGCGACTGGCAGCACGGTGTCTTCATCGGCGCCACGATGGGCAGCGAGCAGACCGCCGCCGCCGAGGGCACCGTGGGTGCGGTGCGCCGCGACCCGATGGCGATGCTGCCGTTCATCGGCTACAACGCCGGGGACTACATGCAGCACTGGATCGACACCGGCAAGCACTCCGACGAGTCGAAGCTGCCGAAGGTGTTCTTCGTCAACTGGTTCCGTCGCGGCGAGGGCGGTCGCTTCCTGTGGCCGGGCTTCGGCGAGAACAGCCGGGTGCTCAAGTGGATCGTCGAGCGGGTCGAGGGTAATGCCGGCGGCCAGGAGACCCCGATCGGCACGGTGCCCAGCGCTGCGGACCTGGACCTGGACGGGCTGGACGTGACCGCCGCGGACGTGGACCAGGCACTGATCGTTGACGCCGACGAGTGGCGTGCGGAGCTTCCGCTGATCGAGGAGTGGTTCGAGTTCATCGGCGACAAGCTGCCCACCGGCCTGCGCGACGAGTTCGAAGCGCTCAAGCAGCGCCTGGGCTAGTACCAGGTCACAACGTCGCCAATGCCCCCGGAAGCCCGCCTTCCGGGGGCTTTCGCGTCAATGCCGGGCGTCAACGCCACCACTTGACACCCGTCAATTTCGGCGTGGGTACAGTCAGCGCATGCAGATTCGCGAACACCTCGATGCCGAGAATCCGGCCGTCATCCTGCACCCTTCCGGCGTCGTCGTCACGTTCGGCGAACTCGAAGCCAGGGCGAACCGGCTGGCGCACTTCTTCCGGGCCGCAGGACTGGTGGAGGGCGACGTCGTCGCGATCATCATGGAGAACAACGAGCACATCCACGCGGCGATGTGGGCAGCGCGGCGCGCCGGCCTGTACTACGTGCCGATCAACACCCATCTGACCGCCGCGGAAGCCGCGTACATCATCGACAACAGCAACGCCAAGGCGATCATCGGCTCGGGCGCGCTGCGTCAGACCTGCGCCGACCTCGCTGAAAACTTCTCCGCCGGCCTGCCCGCTCTGCTTCTGATCGCCGACGGCGACCTGGACGGCTGGCAACGCTACCCGGAATGCGTTGCCGACCAACCGGATACACCCATCGACGACGAAATCGAGGGTGATCTGCTGCAGTACTCGTCGGGCACCACCGGGCGGCCCAAAGGCATCAAACGTCCGCTGCCACACCTGCCCCCGACCGAGGTGCCGGGGCTGATGGCGATGCTGGTGTCGGTGTGGATGGGCCCGGGTTCGGTCTATCTGAGCCCCGCGCCGCTCTATCACACCGCGCCGTCGGTGTGGTCGATGCAAGTACAGGCGGCCGGGCTGACCACTGTGGTCATGGAGAAGTTCGACGCTGAGTCCGCGCTTGACGCAGTCCAGCGCTATGGGGTCACCCACGGGCAGTTCGTGCCGGCGCATTTCACGCGGATGCTGAAACTGCCTGCGGAAGTGCGGGATTCGTACGACGTATCCAGTCTCAAGCGAGTGATGCACGCCGCCGCGCCGTGCCCGGTGGAGATCAAGCAGCAGATGATCGACTGGTGGGGGCCGATCGTCGATGAGTACTACGCCTCATCGGAGGCGCACGGCTCCACGCTGATCAGCGCCGACGAATGGCTCAAGCACCCCGGCTCGGTGGGCAAGGCGATGTTCGGTGCGGTGCACATTCTCGATGAGGACGGCAACGAGTTGCCGGCCGGGGAGGCCGGCGAGATCTACTTCGAGGGCGGCAACGCCTTCGAGTACCTCAACGATCCGGACAAGACCGCGAAATCGCGTCACGCGCAGGGCTGGACGACCGTCGGCGACGTCGGCTATCTCGACGACGAGGGCTACCTGTACCTCACCGACCGGCGCCACCACATGATCATCTCCGGCGGGGTGAACATCTACCCGCAGGAAGCGGAGAACCTGTTGATCACGCACCCGAAGGTGTTGGACGCGGCCGTGTTCGGTATCCCCGACGACGAGATGGGCCAGAGCGTGAAGGCTGCCGTGCAGACCGTCGACCCGGCCGACGCCACGCCCGCGTTCGCCGCGGAACTGCTCGACTGGGTACGGGAGCGCTTGGCGCACTACAAATGTCCGCGATCGATTGCGTTCGAGGAGCAGTTGCCGCGTACCGACACCGGCAAGCTCTACAAGAACGAACTGGTGACCAAGTATTCGGCGTGACGCCGGGCCGCGCTAAATTCCGCCGCGGGCAACCAGCTGTGCCGCAATCACATTGCGCTGGATCTCGTTAGTGCCCTCGCCCACGATCATCAGCGGGGCGTCCCGGAAGTAGCGTTCCACGTCGTATTCGGTCGAGTAGCCGTAGCCGCCGTGGATGCGTACCGCGTTCAGCGCGATTTCCATCGCGGCTTCCGAGGCGAACAACTTGGCCATGCCGGCCTCCATGTCGCAGCGCTGCCCACTGTCATAGCGCTCCGCGGCATACCGGGTGAGCTGGCGGGCGGCCGTCAACTTGGTCGCCATCTCGGCCAGATAGTTGCCCACGCTTTGGTGCTTCCAGATCGGCTGGCCGAAACTCTCTCGCTGTTGGGCGTAGGCGAGTGCATCCTCGAGCGCGGCGGTCGCCACGCCCAAGGCTCGCGCCGCCACCTGGATGCGACCGGTCTCCAGTCCCTTCATCATCTGGGCGAAGCCGTTGCCGGGTGTGCCGCCGAGCACCGCCGCCGCCGGCACCTGGCAACCGTCGAAGCTCAGCTCGCAGCTCTCGACGCCCTTGTAGCCCAGCTTCGGCAGGTCGCGTGAGATCGTCAGGCCGACGCTGGGATTCTCCACCAGCAGCACCGAGATACCGCTGTGCCGCGGTGTGGCCTTCGGATCGGTCTTAGCCAGCAGCGCAATCAATCCCGAATAGCGGGCATTGGAGATCCAAGTCTTGGACCCGTTGATCACCAGCGTCTCCGGGTCGGCCGACGGCACGGCGGACGTCGTCATGTTCTGCAGGTCACTGCCGCCGCCCGGCTCGGTCAGGGCCATGGTGGCGCGCAGCGCCCCGGTGGCCATCGCCGGCAGATAGCGCTGCTTCTGCTCATCGGTTCCGAACAGGGTCAGCAACTTGGCCACCACGGTGTGGCCGCCCATCGCGCCGGCCAGGCTCATCCAGCCGCGGGCCAGCTCCTGGGTGACCAGTACGTAGCACGGCATCGACAACGGGGTACCGCCGAACTCCTCGGGAACAGCCAGGCCGTAGATGCCGAGGTGCTTCATCTGTTCGATCCACGCCTCGGGGTAGGTGTTGGCGTGCTCGACGTCGCGGACCGTCGGCTTCACCTCCCGGTCGATGAACTGACGCACGGTTTCGACCAAGATCGACTCTTCGTGGTTCATCGGTTCACCGTATGTCAGGATTTTCCCGTGACCAGCGGCCCCTACTTCGACGAGCTCCAGGTCGGTCAGGTGTTCGATGAGGCTCCGGCGATGACCCTGACGGCCGGTGCGGCGTCGCTGCATCAGGCGATTCTCGGAGACCGGCTGCGACTGCCGCTGGACGCCGAATTGTCCCGGGCGGTGACCGGGGCGACGACGCCGCTGGCCCATCCCGGCCTGGTCTGCGACGTCGCGATCGGGCAGTCCACTTTGGTCACCCGGCGCGTCAAGGCCAACCTGTTCTACCGCGGCCTGGCCTTCTTTCGGTATCCGGTGATCGGCGATACCGTATTTACCCGCACGGAAGTCGTGGGCCTGAAGCAAAATTCAGCCAAGCCAGGACGCGAGCCCACCGGTCTGGTGGCGCTGCGGATAACGACCATCGACCAGCTGGACCGGCTGGTGCTCGACTTCTACCGCTGCGCGATGCTGCCGCTGTCGCCGGATGCTTCTGATACCGGGCGCAGCGACGACCTATCTGCCATCGGGGCCGGGCTCGCGGCGCCGCCGGAGGTGACCGCAGATTGGGACGCCGCGGAGTTTCGGCGACGGGTGCCGGGACCCCATTTCGACCCTGGTCTGGCGGGTACCGTCCTGACCAGCACTGGCGATGTGGTCTCCTCCGCCCCGGAGCTGGCTCGATTGACTCTTAACGTTGCTGCCACCCACCATGATTCGCGGGTCGCCGGGCAGCGACTGGTCTACGGCGGACACACCATCGGCCTGGCGCTGGCTCAGGCCTTGCGGCTGTTGCCGAACCTGGTCACGGTGCTGGGCTGGCAGTCCTGCGATCACACGGGGCCCGTTCACGAAGGTGACACCCTCTACAGCGAACTGCACGTCGAATCCGCCCGCGACAGCGTGCTGGAGCTGCGGTCGCTGGTCTACGCCGCCGGTGAACCGGACCGTCAGGTACTGGACTGGCGTTTCACCGCCCTGCAGTTCTGAGCGGCAGTTCTGAGCGCGAGCAGACACAAACTAGCCCTAAAACCAGCCGATAAGGGCGACTTTGCGTCTGCTCGTCGATGAATTAGTGCGGTAGATCCCGGAATGGGGCGTCGCGATAGGGGTCGGGCTCCTTGGGCAGGCCCAGCACCCGCTCGCCGATGATATTGCGCTGAATCTGGTCCGTGCCGCCGCCGATCGAGGTGAAGTAGGCGTTGAGTGCCCGGAAGGTCACCGCGTCGCCGACCGGATTGTCCGGACCGACGAGCATCGACTCGACGCCGACGATCTCGGTCTGGACTCGGGCGGTCTCGTGCAGGATGCGCGACATGGCGATCTTGCCGAGTGCCAGCAAGGTGGCGGCCTCGGCGCGGTCGGTGCTGGTCTTGGCCCGCTGGTTGTTCCATCGGTTCACCGTGGTCAGCGCCTGGATGCGGGCGATTTCCTGGCGGATGTGGGAGTCAGGAAGGCTACCGGCATCGCGGGCCAATTCGACCAAGCCGCTGGACTTCTCCTTACGGCGTGCGGTGCGCGCGACGTCACCCATCAGCCGGCGCTCGTAGCCCAGTGCGATCTGCAGCACCGACCATCCTTCGCCCGGTTCGCCGATCCGGTTGGCGTCGGGAACCCGGGCGTTGGTCAGAAACACCTCATTGAACTCTGATTCGCCGGTGATCTGGTGGATCGGCCGGACCTCCACGCCGGGCTGGCGCATCGGCAGCATAAAGAAGGTGATCCCTTTGTGTTTGGGCACGTCCGGGTTGGTGCGCGCCACCAACATGCCGTAGTCGGCTGTGGTCGCGAACGATGTCCAGACCTTCTGTCCGTTGATGATCCAGTCGTCACCGTCACGCTCGGCACGGGTGCGCAGACCGGCCAAGTCCGATCCCGCTCCGGGTTCGCTGTAGAGCAGGCACGACTTGGTCTCGCCGCGCAGCGCCGGGGGCAGCAGCCTGTGCTTCTGTTCGTCGGAACCGCGGTCGTGAATTGTGCAGGCGAACAGGTCGGCTCGGTCATGGCCGGTTCCTGGAGCGCCGATAGCAGCGAATTCGGCTGCCACCAATCGGGATTGACGGTCGGTCAGGCCGCGGCCATAGCAGTCCGGCTCCCAGCTCGGAGCGGTCCATCCGGCGGCGAGTATCGCCGCGGCGAAGGTGGCCCGATCGGTACCGGGCGCCCAGTTGGCCGCCAGCCAGCCGCGGACTTCCTCACGAAGTGCGTCGTTGGGGTCGGGCAGCGTCATCTCACGCTCCGATCTCTTGCAGGTAGCGCTCCCGGTGCCAGGATGGGCTGCCGAAGAGGTGGGCGTCGCTGCGCGCCCGGCGCAGATACCGGTGGGCGGGATGTTCCCAGGTGAAGCCGATTCCGCCATGTACCTGGATGTTGGTGGCGCCCACAAAGACGAAGGCATCCGAGCAATATGCCTGGGCCAGTGCGAGATCCGCGGTCCAGCCGGCAGATCCGTCGGTGCCGGCCGCGGCCACATGGCGGGCGGCCGTCACTGCCGACTCGGCCTCCAACAACATGTCGGCGCACATGTGCTTGACGGCCTGGAAACTGCCGATGGCCCGGCCGAACTGGAAGCGGGTCTTGGCGTAGTCGCGGGCCATCTCCATGGCGAACCGGGCGGCGCCGGCCTGCTCGCCGAGCAGTGCCACTGCGGAACGGTCCAGCGCGGCGGTCAATGCGGCGATCCCGGCTCCGGCCGCGCCGACCGCCGTCGCGGGGGCGTCTGCCAACCGGACCAGGCACAGTCGGCGGGAGGGATCGACCGTGGTCAGCGGTTCCACCGTCACGCCCGGATCCGCCGGGTCGACGGCGAATATTCCGGGTCCGTCCTCGGCATCGGCGAGCACGTAGAGCAGGTCGGCGGTGTCCGCGTCGAGTACGAAGCGCTTCTCGCCGGAGACCAGTCCGCCGTGGGCTGTGGTGGCCGGTGTCGTGGGTGGACGGGTCGAATCGCTCTCGGCGTACGCGACCGCGACCCGGGTGCGCCCGGCAGCGATCGCCGGCAGCACCGCCGCACGTTGTGCCGGGTCATCCACTGCCAACAGAACATTGACCGCAAGCACCGCCGTCGACAGGTACGGGCCGGAGAACAGGACCCGGCCCAACTCTTCGGCGACTACGCCTACCTCGACCAATCCGGCGCCGGAGCCGCCGTACTGCTCGGGCACCAGCAGGCCGAGCAGGCCCATCGCCGCCAACTCTGACCAGACGTCCCCGAGGTCGGAGTCGGACGAGTGTTTGGTCATCAACTCCGCGACCGCGCCGCGCAGGGCCCGCAGTTCTTCGGGGCTGGAGCCGGCCACCGGTCAGGCCCTCCGGCCGAAGGCGTTACGCAGACTCTCGCATTGGGAGGCGAAGAACGCCCGCGAGACCGCGACTTTAGGCATCAACAGGTCGAACCCGTGGAATGCCCCGGGGACGGTCTCGACCTCGCAGGGCACACCGGCTCGACGCAGCCGTTCCGCGTAGGCCAGATCCTCGTCATAGAACAGGTCCAAGGTGCCCACCCCGATCCAGGCCGGTGCCAGCCCGCTCAGGTCGGCCCGCCGTGCCGGCACCGCGACCTGCGGATCGGCGTCACCCAGATATGAACTCCAGCCGAACTGGTTGCTCCGCGGATTCCACAACCGGTAGCCCCGATTGGCCGGCAGCGCCGCGCTGCGATCATCGAGCATCGGGTACACCAGCAGCTGCAGCACGGGGGAGACGTCGCCGCGGTCGGCGGCCCACTGCGCCAGGGCGGCGGCCAGTCCGCCGCCGGCACTGGCACCGCCGATCGCGATCCGGGCCGGATCGACCCCGGGAAGCTCGGCGAGCCGGGTCAGCGCAGCCCAGCAGTCCTCCAAGGCGGCGGGATAGGGGTGCTGCGGCGCCAGTCGATAGTCCACCGACGCGACAGTGGCACCCAGTTCCGCGCTGAACCTGCGGCAGAGCCGATCGTCTTGAGCAGCCGACCCGATGACGTAACCGCCACCGTGAATCCACAGCAGCGCCGGGGCGGTATCGATGGGCGGATTCGGCGGCCGAAAGACCCGGACGGTGGCCCCCGCGGGCAGGCCCAAGACCTCGACGTCAGCGGGAGCGCGCCGGCCCTGCATCCCGGTCAGTGCCTGCAGCACCGGCAGCATCCGTCGCCCGATCCCGCCACGCGGAAGGAACCGGGCAGTTCTGCGCAGATCTGGATGGAACCCGCTGCTTACCATCGGCTCAGTATTACCGGAGCCGGATCGGTGGCGTCGCCAACCCACCCGATAGCGGCCGCCTCCGGCTCCAAACGCGGTACCCTGCGCCAATGACGGGACGATCGCAGACCCCGGAGACCGGGCTCAACCTGGCCGGCCGGCTGCGCTGGCTGATGCAAGCTCGGCCGACCGACTACCTGCTGGCGCTCAGCGTTGCCTCAGCGTCGTTGCCGGTGGTCGGGAAGCACCTGGAACCCCTGGGTGGGATGACCGCGATGGGGGTGTGGGGCACGCGTCACATGCCGGAGTTCTTCTCCAGCGCCGCCAAGTCCTGGCTGGCTCCGGGGGCCGCCGCCGTGCGCAAGCAGGAGCGCGAGCAGACGCATGTGGTCAGCGATGCCGCGCTGCGTGGCGTGGTCTCGGCGGCCGACCTCGACATCGACTGGCCCGAGCCGGAGCAGGCTCCGCCGGTGGTGAAGGCGTTGCAGCACCGTCGGCACATCTACCGCTCCGGGGTGCAGTACGGCAGTGACCCCGCGCAGGTGCTCGACGTGTGGCGGTCCCGCGAGCTGCCGGACGGGCCGGCGCCGGTGCTGATCTACGTTCCCGGGGGCGCCTGGGTGCACGGCAGCCGGCTGTTGCAGGGTTATGCGCTGCTGTCCCACCTGGCCGAGCAGGGCTGGGTGTGCCTGTCGATCGACTACCGAGTCGCGCCGCACAACCGGTGGCCGAGTCACATCGTCGACGTCAAGACCGCGATCGCCTGGGCGCACGCCAACGTCGACAAATTCGGCGGTGACCGCAACTTCGTGGCCGTGGCGGGCGCCTCGGCCGGCGGGCATCTGGCCGCCCTGGCCGGGCTGACCGGAAATGCGGTCAGCGACTCCGATTTCGCCGACGAGCTGCCGGCCGGTGGGGACACCTCGGTGGACGCCGTGGTGGGTATCTACGGCCGCTACGACTGGGAGGACCGCTCCACCCCCGAACGGGTCGCCTTCGTCGACTTCCTGGAGCGGGTGGTGGTCGGCCGCTCGATGCGGCGCCACCGCGACATTTATCGGCAGGCCTCCCCGATCGCGCGGGTGCATCCGGATGCCCCGCCGTTCCTGGTTGTCCATGGCAGCGCCGACACGGTCATCCCGGTGCAGCAGGCTCGTAGCTTCGCCGACCGATTGCGGGCGGTGTCGCGTTCCAAGGTCGGCTACCTGGAGCTGCCGGGAGCTGGGCACGGTTTCGACATGACCGACGGGACCCGCACCGGTGCGATGAGCACGGCAATCGGTTTGTTCCTCAACCAGATTCACCGCGACCGCACCACAGTCGGGAGCAAACAGATCATCTGAGCCCGCCCGCCACGGTATGGTCCGTGCATGGCGAGGGGTCTGGGGTGAAGCGGCTCACCGGGTGGGATGCGGTTCTGCTGTACAGCGAGACGGCGAACGTGCACATGCACACTCTCAAGATCGCGGTGATCGAGCTCGATGTGGATCGGCACGGGTTCGACGTCGAGGCTTTCCGGCGGGTGATCCACGGCCGGCTCTACAAGCTGGATCCGTTCCGCTACCAGCTGGTGGACATCCCCGGCAAGTTTCACCACCCGATGTGGCGGGAGAACTGCGAAGTCGATCTGGCGTATCACATCCGGCCGTGGTCGCTGCCCGCTCCGGGCGGCCGTCGCGAGCTCGATGAGGCCATCGGCGAGATCGGCAGCACGCCACTGGACCGTAGTCGGCCGCTGTGGGAGATGTATTTCATCGACGGCCTGGCAAACAACCGGATCGCGGTGGTCGGCAAGATCCACCACGCCCTGGCCGACGGGATCGCGTCGGCGAATCTGATGGCCCGCGGTATGGATCTGGTGGCCGGCGGGCAGAACGAGCGCGACTCCTACGAAACCGATCCCGCCCCCACCGGCGGGCAGTTGGTGCGCTCGGCGTTCCGCGACCATTTCCGGCAGATGGGCAAGATCCCGGCGACCATCGGCTACACCGCGGCCGGCATCGGACGAGTCCGGCGCAGCACGCGCAAACTCTCCGCCGACCTGACCCGGCCGTTCACCCCGCCGCCGAGCTTCCTCAACCACGTGCTGACTCCGGAACGCCGGTTCGCCACCGCCACACTGGCGCTGGCCGACATCAAGGCGACCAGCAAGCAGTTGGGTGTCACCATCAACGACCTGGTGCTGGCCATCTCGGCCGGGGCGCTGCGCACGCTGCTGCTGCGCTACGACGGGAAGGCGGATCACCCGCTGCTGGCGTCGGTGCCGATGAGTTTCGACTTCTCCGCCGACCGGATCTCGGGCAACCGGTTCTCCGGAGTGCTGGTGGCGCTGCCCGTCGATGTGGCCGACGTTCGGGAACGAATCGCGAAAGCCCGGGAGGCCGCCGATCTGGCCAAGGAGGCTCACCACCTGGTCGGGCCGGAGTTGGTCAGCCGGTGGTCGGCGTACCTGCCCCCGGCGCCGGCAGAGTCATTGTTCCGGTGGCTGTCGGGTAAGGACGGTCAGAACAAGGTGCTCAACCTCAACATCTCCAATGTTCCCGGCCCGCGAGAGCGCGGCAGGGTCGGCGGTGCGCTGGTCACCGAGATCTACTCGGTGGGGCCGTTGACCGCCGGCAGTGGCCTGAACATCACCGTGTGGAGTTACGTGGATCAGCTCAACATCTCGGTGCTGACCGACGGTGTCACCGTCGAAGATCCGCATGAGGTGACCAGTGCACTGGTCGACGAGTTTGTCGACATCCGCCGTGCCGCGGGACTTTCCGACCAGCTGACCACGGTCGAGACGGCGATGGCGCCGGCCTAGGTCTCAGTCGGATGCCGCCAGCGCCTGCAGCTCGCGCCGCAGTACCTTGCCGGTGTTGTTGCGCGGCAGCGTATCCATGATGGTGATGGTGCGCGGAACCTTGTACCCGGCCAGGTTCTCCCGGACGTGCTGCTTCAGTTCGTCGGGCGAGGCCGAGGCGCCGGGCGTCAACACCACGAAGGCCACCAGGCGCTGTCCGTAGTCGGCGTCGTCGACACCGATCACAGCGGCCTCGGCGACGGCCACGTGGTTGACCAGCGCCTTCTCTGTCTCGATCGGGTAGACGTTCTCGCCGCCGGAGACGATCATCTCGTCGTCTCGGCCGACCACGAAAAGTCTTCCGGTGTCATCGAAGTAGCCCAAGTCCCCGGACGCCATGAAGCCGTCGTGGAACATCTTCGAATCGCCGCCGGTGTAGCCGTCGAACTGTGAGGAGTTGCGGACGAAGATCTGCCCGGTCTCTCCGGCCGGCAACTCGACGAAATCAGCATCCAGGATCCGGATCTCGCTCCCCGGGGCCGGACGACCCGCGGTGTCGGGGGAGTAGCGCAGGTCTTCCGGTGTGGCCAGCGCGATCATGCCGGCTTCGGTCGCGTTGTAGTTGTTGTAGACCACATCGCCGAAGGTGTCCATAAACGCCGTCACCACGTCGGGATGCATCCGTGAGCCGGAGGCGGTCGCGAATCGCAATGACGTACAGGGGTATTGGTCGCGAACCTCGTCCGGCAGCGCCATGATCCGGTCGAACATGACCGGTACGACGCACAGTCCGGCCGCGTCGTTCTCCTCGATCAGCGCCAGGGTGGCCTCGGGGTCGAACTTCCGCCGGGTGGCGATCGTGCAGGCCATGGTCAGCGCCAGCGCCAGCTGGGAGAACCCCCAGGCGTGGAACATCGGCGCCGCGATGACTACGGTTTCCTCGGTGTGCCAGGGGATTCGATCGAAAATGGCTTGCAGGTCGGCGATCCCGCCCCCGCCGCGCCCGGAGCGTCGTGCCCCCTTGGGGGTGCCGGTGGTTCCGGAGGTGAGCATGACCAGCTTGCCGGACCGAGACGTCTTGGCCGGTCGACGCCCGGCGTTGGCATCGATCAACTCGTCTGCGGTCAGGCCGGGAACCTCGCTGTCGGTCCAGCTCACCACCCGCGTGCATCCCGACTCGGCCGGCACGGCCAGATCCACCGCGGCGGTGAACTCTTCGTCGTAGAAGATCAGGTCGACGCCCTCACGGGTGACGACTTCGGCCAACGCCGGCCCCGCGAAGCTGGTGTTGAGCAACAGCACGTCGGCGCCGATCCGGTTGGCGGCTGCCAGCGCCTCGATAAAGCCTCGATGGTTACGGCACATCAGCGCGATCGCCCGAGGAGTCCGTCCGGGCAGCCGTTGCAGGCCGGCGGCCAGCGCGTTACACCGTCGGTCGAGTTCGGCGTAGGTGCATGTGCCGTGCTCGTCGATGACCGCCGCGCGGTCGCCGCAGCGCTGGGCCGCCATGGCGATCCCGGTAGTGGTGGTGCCGCCCTCGGCGGCCGCCGCCACGGCTATCCGGAGGTATTTGTCCGGCCGCATGGGCGCCAACAGCCCGGCCCGGCTGAAGGTCACCAGCATCGAGCCGACCCGATTCAGCGAGTCGAACAGGCCCATGCCACTCAGCCCAGTACCGGCAGACGGCGTTCGCGGGCGAGCTTGTCCAGCGCCTTCTGCATGACATCGCGCACGTGCGCGTCCACGACATCGATGTCGGGGTCCTCGCCGAACTCCGCGACGATGTCGATCGGCTCGCACACCTGCATGACGATCTTGGTGGGCAGTGGCAGGTTGACCGGCAATACCGCGGACAGGCCGAACGGGAAGCCGAACGAGATCGGCAGAATCTTGACCCGCATCAGCTTGTCCAGTCGCAGCGCCTTGGCCAGCCCGGTCCCGCGAGACAGGTAGAGCTGGCTTTCTTGGCCGCCGATCCCGACCGTCGGCACGATCGGCACACCTGCGTTGATCGCCGCGCGGATGTAGCCCTTGCGGCCGCCGAAGTCGATCGTGTTCTCTTCCAGCGTCGGCCGATAGACGTCGTAGTCGCCACCGGGGAAGACCACCACCACGCCGCCGGAGCGCAGGGCCTCGTCGGCGTTGGAATGGTTGGCCGGGATGAACCCGGTCTTGCGGAAGAAGTCGGCGGTGAAACCGGTGAAGATCAGGTCGTGGCTGAGCGTGTAGACCGGACGGTCGTAGCCGAAGGTGTCGTAGAAACCGGTGGCGAACACCGGAACGTCCATCGCGAACAGGCCACCGGAATGGTTCGACACCACCAGGGCGCCGCCGTTCGGGAACGACTCCAGGCCCCGCACCTCGGCCCGGTGGTAGCCCTTGATGAACGGCCGCAACAGGCCCATGACCCGCTCGGTCAGGCCCGGGTCCCACTTCGTGATGGGCCGTGGAACGTCGTCCGACCAGTCGTTGTCCGGCGTGTCCACTGCGACCCCCTTGATTGAAACGTGTTCTAGTTTTGCTCATATTACCGGCTCAGGCCCGGTGGTGGATACCATCAGCGCACTGTTCTGAGTAGCCGAGGGGAGCTCCGCATCGACCTGCAGTTGTACTTCGACCGCATCGGCTATCGCGGGGGCGCCGAGCCGACTCATGAGACGCTCACCGCTTTGGTGTCCGCGCACGTCCGCCGCATCCCGTTCGAGAATCTCGACCCCCTGATGGGGGTGCCGGTGATCGACCTCGGCTCGGCGGCGCTGAGCGCCAAGCTGGTCGCGCGCCGCCGCGGCGGCTACTGCTACGAGCACAACAACCTGATGTGCGAGGTCCTCTCTGAACTCGGATTCGGTGCCGAGCGACTGGCCGCGCGGGTGGTGTGGATGAGCCCGGAGGGACTGGACGGGCCACCGCACCCCCAAACCCACCAGGCCCTGGCGGTGACGATTCCGGGGTCGGACCAGCAGTATCTCGTCGACGTCGGATTCGGCGGCCAGACGCCCACGGCACCGATCCCGATGATCCCGGATGCGGTCCAGCAGACCTCGCATGAGCCGTTTCGGCTGGGTAGCCGCGGGGGCGACGCGGACGAGTACGTGTTGGAGACGCTGATCGGCGAGCGCTGGCGGCCGCTGTACATCCTCGGACTGCAGCCCCGGCCGCTGATCGACATGCAGGTGGGCAGTTGGTACGTGTCCACCTACCCCGAATCGAACTTCGTCGCCGGTCTCAGCGCCGCGTTGGTGACCGACGATGCCCGCTGGAACCTGCGCGGTCGCAACCTCGCCGTGCATGGCCGTAGCGGCACCGAGCGGATTCGGTTCGACGACGCCGCCCAGGTGTGTACGGCCCTGACCGATCGCTTCGGCATCGATCTGGCCGGTTTGGGCGACGTCGAGGCCAAAGTCGCTTCGGTGCTGGACACCTGATGGTCAAGAACGCAGTGGCGGGCGTCATGGCGGCCGCGGGACTGGCCTTCGCCGGCGTCGCGTCGGCCGCACCGATGCCGGGCATTGAGTTGCTGGACGACAACAGCAGCTGTACAGCGGGCTTTCTCACCCAGGACGACGCCGGCGGCTACTACCTGCTGACCAGCGGTCACTGCGATTCGCACGACGGATCGCAGTGGACCGACGTCTTCGAGACTCCACTGGGCCGGATCACTGCGAGTGAGAACAACGGCGAGGACCGCGACGCCGCGATCATCAGGCTCGACCCGGCCGCCGGCCGGCCCAACGGCAGGATTGCGGGCCGTTACCCGGTGGCCAATGTGCTCACTGCCGATCAGATTCACGTCGGGATGGAGATCTGCAAGATCGGTGCCCAGACCGGTGAGACCTGCGGTCCGGTCAGCGCCATCATCGGCAACCTTGTGGAGACCGATGTGTACAGCACCATCGGCGACAGCGGCAGTCCCGGCTACGTGGTCAACCCGGACGGCACCGTCAGCGCGGTCGGGATCCTGATGGGCGGACCGGTGGATGACGACTACTCCACCGACTTCGTCCTGCTGGACCCGTTCCTGCGCCAATGGGGATTACACCTGGTGCGTTAGGGCGTGCTGAAACGTTGCGATTCCGGCGACCTGCGCATCGTCGAGGTGCATGCTGGACCTATGGGTCACTACAAGAGCAATGTCCGCGACCTGGAATTCAATCTGTTCGAACTGCTGGGGCTGGAGAAATGCCTGGCTGACGGCGCGTTCGGAGATCTCGATGGCGACACGGTGCGCCAGATGCTGGCCGAAGCCGCCCGGCTGGCCGAGGGGCCGGTGGCCGAGTCGTTTGCCGCCGGCGACCGTCATCCTCCGGTGTTCGACCCGGCCACCCACCATGTGACGCTGCCAGAACCCTTCAAGGATTCGCTGCGGGCCTGGCAGGCCGGCGAGTGGTTTCGGATCGGACTGTGCGAAGACGTCGGCGGTGTCCCAGCGCCGGCGATGGTGTCGTGGGCGATCGCCGAGCTGGTGCTGGGCGCCAATCCGGCGGTGTACATGTTCATGGCCGGTCCGGTCTTCGCCAACATCCTCTACGGGCTGGGCAATGAACAACAGCGGCACTGGGCTGCCATGGCGATCGACCGGAACTGGGGCGCCACCATGGTGTTAACGGAGCCGGATGCTGGCTCTGATGTGGGGGCAGGCCGCACCAAGGCCATCGAGCAGCCCGACGGCAGCTGGCATATCGACGGCGTCAAGCGGTTTATCACCAACGGCGACAGCGACGACCTGTTCGAGAACATCATGCATATGACCCTGGCCCGCCCCGAGGGCGCCGGGCCGGGAACCAAGGGACTCAGCCTGTTTCTGGTGCCCAAGTTCTTGCCGGATCCCGAGACCGGGGAGCCCGGCGAGCGCAACGGGGTGTTCGTCACCGGACTGGAACACAAGATGGGGCTGAAGGTCTCGACCACCTGCGAGCTGACCTTCGGTCAGCACGGCGTTCCGGCGAAAGGATGGCTGGTCGGCGATACCCGCAACGGCATCGCGCAGATGTTCCACGTCATCGAATACGCGCGAATGATGGTGGGAACCAAGGCGATCGCAACGCTGTCCACTGGCTATCTCAATGCCCTGGAGTACGCCAAGACGCGCATTCAGGGAGCCGACCTGACCCAGATGACCGACAAGACCGCGCCGCGGGTGACGATCATCCATCACCCGGACGTGCGGCGAGCCCTGATGATGCAGAAGGCCTACGCCGAGGGCATGCGAGCGCTGTACCTCTACACCGCGGCCCACCAGAACCCGCAAGTGGCCGTGCAGGTCTCAGGCGCTGATGCCGAGATGGCCGACCGGGTCAACGACCTGTTGCTCCCGATCGTCAAGGGCGTCGGATCGGAACGGGCCTACCAGTACCTGACCGAATCACTGCAGACGTTCGGCGGCTCGGGTTTCCTGCAGGACTATCCGATCGAGCAGTACATCCGTGACGCCAAGATCGATTCGCTGTATGAGGGCACCACCGCGATTCAGGCGCAGGACTTCTTCTTTCGCAAGATCGCCCGCGACCGCGGTGTGGCGCTGGCACATCTGGTGGCCCAGATCGAGGAGTTCCTCGACAGCGCCGACGGTCAGCAGGAGCTGGCCGATTCCCGCAAGCTGCTGGCCGCTGCGCTCGACGATGCGCGGGCAATGGTGGCCGCCATGACCGGATACATGTTCGGCTCACAGCAGGAGGCCCGCGAGCTCTATCGGGTTGGCCTGGGCTCGGTGCGGTTCTTGCTGGCCGTCGGTGACCTGGTGATCGGCTGGCTGCTGCTGCGTCAGGCTGAGATCGCGCTGACTGCGCTGGATAACGGAGCGTCCGGTGACGAGCAGCACTTCTACCGCGGAAAAGTGGCTGCGGCAAAGTTCTTCGCGGCCAACGTGTTACCCCGGCTCGGTGCGGATCGACGCATAGTGGAGAGCGAGGACCTCGCGGTGATGGACCTCTCCGAAGACGCGTTCTAGCCCCGCCGCTGCCGAACCTTGTAGGTCGAAGGCCACGACACCCGGGTGTCGTCGCCTGACAGCGGTGTTCCCTTGGTGCCGACGGTGACGTTGTAGGCCTCCTCGCCGGGGCCCACTTCGCGACTGGCGTGTTCGGTGGCCAGGTAGTACAGCTGATCGATCTCCAGGTCGACAAAGGCGACAAAGCTCGTCTTGCGAACCGCATCGCCGAACCCGGCGGTCATGCGATCGGACAGGATGCGCGCTGCGATCACCGCCGCGGCCAGGATCCCGAACGGAATGACCCAGGAGCACAGGTAGATCAGCGGTGAGCCGGCGTCGGGCAGCAGGAGCGGCGGGATGACCGCCGAGACGAGCATTGCCGTCAACGCACTCAGGCAGATCCACGTCACCCGTTTCACGACGGGGCCGAACAGCTCGGACTGCACCACCGCCGCCGGCAGGTCCGCCTTGACGACGGCCTCCACCGCGGATCTGCCCAGCGCCATGCCGGCGAGTTGCGTCGCGAGCAGCCCGGCGAAACTCAACGCCAGCGCCCAGCGCTGCGCCCCGGTCACCGCCAGCGGCAGCGCCGACAGCACCGCGAACGTCACCACGGCCCCGATACTCACGGGCCGTGCCGACGAGTCGCGGCCGCTGACCGTGACGGTGAACGCAACAGCCAACGCCACCGCCGCCGCGATCACCGGCGGCGTATTTCCCACCAGCACCCAGTACACCGCCCAGGGTGCAAACCAGACCAGCACGCCCACGGACGGCAGTATAGGGGCTTACCGTTGTGGCAACGGCAAGGTGAACTGATCTGGGGGCTGTTCGATCAGGCGTCCAGTGTGTAGCCCATCGGCATCAGCACGCTCTTCTGCTGGGTGAAGTGCTCGACGCCCTCTTTACCGTTCTCGCGGCCGATGCCGGAGTTCTTGAAGCCGCCGAATGGGCAGCACGGGTCGAAGGCGTACCAGTTGATTCCGTAGGTACCGGTGCGGATCTTGTTCGCGATCTCGATCCCGCGCGGGACATCGGAGGTCCACACGCTGCCGGCCAGCCCGTACACCGAGTCGTTGGCGATCGCGACCGCGTCGTCCTCGGTGTCGTAGGCGATGATCGACAGCACCGGCCCGAAGATCTCCTCCTGGGCGATTGTCATGGAGTTGTCCACGTCGGCGAACACCGTCGGCTCGACGAAGAAGCCGCCGTCCAGATCCTCGCGCCCTTGGGGGCGCGAACCGCCGCAGACCAGCCGGGCGCCTTCCTCGATGCCCTTGGCGATGTAGCCCTCAACCCGCTCGCGCTGCTTCTCGCTGATCAGCGAACCGATCTGGGCGCCCGGGTCATCCGGCAGGCCGACCGGCAGCATGCTGACGAAGTTCTTGACCGCCTCCACGACCTCCTCGTAGCGCGAGCGCGGTGCCAGGATGCGGGTCTGGGCCACACAGGCCTGCCCGGTGTTCATGATCCCGGAGAACACCAGCATGGGGATCGCCGATGCCAGGTCGACATCCTCGAGCACGATGGACGCCGACTTGCCGCCGAGTTCCAGGGTGCACGGCTTGAGCAGGTCGGCGGCGCGCTTACCGATCTCCTTGCCGACGGCCGAGCTGCCGGTGAAGGTGAAGATGTCCACGTCCGGGTTGGACGTCAGCGCCTGGCCGGTGTCGGCGCCGCCGGGCACGATCGACAACACGCCTTCGGGCAAGCCGGCGTCGGCGAAGGCCTGCGCCAGCAGGTTCGCGCTGAACGGGGTTTCGGCGGCCGGCTTGAGCACCACCGTGCAGCCGGCCAGCAGTGCCGGACCGAGCTTGTTGACCGCCAGGAACAACGGCACGTTCCACGCCACGATCGCACCGACCACGCCGATCGGTTCCCGGCGCACGATGGTCTGGCCGTAGGCGCCGGTGCGGATCTCTTCCCAGCTGACCTCGTCGGCGGCCGGGCCGGCGAAGAAGTTCAGCGCGCCCAGCGAGCTCATCCAGTGCATCGTTTCGACGCTCAGTGGGGGTTGTCCGGTCTCGGCGCCCAGCAGCGACGTGAACTGGTCCTTACGCTCTTCCATCAACTTGATCGCGGCGGCGATCACCGCGGCGCGCTCGGCCGGCGGCGTGGACGGCCACGGTCCGGAGTCGAAGGCGGTGCGCGCCGCGGCGACTGCATTGTCGACGTCGGCCTTGGCTGCCAGCGGCACCTTGCCGACGTACTCGCCGGTGGCCGGGCTGCGAACTTCGATCACCTGGTCGGTGGACGGCGCGGTCCACTTGCCGCCGATGAAGAGGGTGTCGTATTCGGTGATGCTGGAGTCGGTCATGGGCGCCACCCTACCTAGCCGACCGGCGGATTAGAACACGTTGCAGTCAATCGATCAGTCCGGTTGCAGGACCAGCACCAGATTGCTCACTCCGAACTCGCGAATGCCCGGCAGCTTCGTCATCGACCACGCCCATCGCGGGTGATAACGGGGGAAAGCCGCAACCAGGGCGCCGGTGTGGCGGGCCCAGTCCAACCCCTCGGCGGCCGACACCGCGAACAATGACGAGCCGTAGTTGTTCTTCGGCGGGTGGCCGTGCCGGCGGGTGTAGCGCCGGGAGGCGCGCTGCCCGCCCAGATAGTGCGTCAGGCCCATCTCGTGGCCACCGAACGGGCCCAGCCAGACCGTGTAGGACAGCATCACCAGCCCGCCGGGCCGGGTGACCCGCAGCATCTCGTTGCCAAGCTGCCATGGCCGTGGCACATGCTCGGCGACGTTGGACGACAGGCAGATGTCCACGCTCGCGTCGGCGAACGGCAGCGCCATTCCCGAGGCTCGCACGAAGGTGCCCGGGGAAGTCGCGGCCCCGGCCGCATGCATTGCGTGGACTTCCCCGGGGTCGGGCTCGACGCCGACATAGCACACTCCGGCGTCGGCGAACGCGGTGGCGAAGTAACCCGGGCCGCCGCCGACGTCGAGCAGGGTCTTGCCGGCCGGATCGTCGCCGCACACCCCCCGCCACAGCTCGGTGACCATGGCGGCGGTGTCGGCGGCCAGCGCACCGTAGAACCGGGCCGGCGCCGTCTGTTCGTAGCGGAACGCCGACAGCAGGCGCACCGAACGGCCCAGCGTCGCGCGTCGCGCGAACAGGTCGGTGACAGCCACCGAGCCAGCCTAGGCCGCGAGTCAGCCGACTACCCTGGTCGGTGTGTCTGCTGTCCGCTCGGTCCTGCTGCTGTGTTGGCGTGACACCGGGCATCCGCAGGGGGGCGGCAGCGAGACCTACCTGCAGCGCATCGGCGCCGAGTTGGCCGCCGCCGGCGTGTCGGTCACGCTGCGTACCGCCCATTACCCGGGCGCACCCAGACACGAGGTCGTCGACGGGGTGCACATCAACCGGCGCGGCGGGCCGTACACCGTCTACTTGTGGGCGGGGGCGGCCATGGTGGCCGCCCGGTTCGGCCTTGGTCAGCTGCGGCGGGTGCGGCCCGACGCGGTGATCGACACCCAGAACGGGTTGCCGTTTCTGGCCCGGCTGGCTTACGGGCGGCGGGTCGCGATGCTGGTGCACCACTGCCACCGTGAGCAGTGGCCGGTGGCTGGGCCGGTGCTGAGCCGGATCGGCTGGCTGGTGGAGTCGAGGCTGTCGCCCTGGCTGAACCGGCGCAACCAATACCTGACCGTGTCGCTGCCCTCGGTGCGCGACCTGATCGACCTTGGAGTGGGCCCAGAGCGCATCGCGGTGGTGCGAAACGGCCTCGACGAGGCGCCACCGGCGACGCTGACCCGTCCTCGCTCGTCGGCGCCGCGGGTGGTGGTGCTGTCCCGTCTGGTGCCGCATAAGCAGATCGAAGACGCGCTGGACGCGGTTGCGGCACTGCGCGCCCAGGTGCCGGGTCTGCACCTCGACGTGATCGGCGGAGGGTGGTGGCGAGACCGGCTGGTGGAACACGCCGCCGAGCTGGGGATCGCCGACGCGGTCACCTTCCATGGCCACGTCGACGAGGTCACCAAGCACGAACTCGTGCAACAGGCTTGGGTGCACGTGTTGCCGTCCCGCAAGGAGGGCTGGGGCCTGGCCGTCATCGAGGCGGGCCAGCACGGCGTGCCCACCATCGGTTACCGGGCCTCCGGGGGGCTGTCCGATTCGATCGTCGACGGGGTCACCGGGATGCTGGTCGACGACCGCGACGAGCTGGTCGAACAACTCGGGCGCTTGCTGGCGGATCCGGTGCTGCGCGAGCAGCTCGGCGCCAAGGCGCAGGATCGCAGTGCCGAATTCTCGTGGCGGCAAAGCGCCGAAGGGCTGCACACCGTGCTGGCGGCGGTCCGGGAACGTCGCTATGTCAGCGGCGTGGTGTGAGGCGATAGTTCGGAGGTGTACCGGTGACCGACGACCACCCAGCTCCTGTGCTGCTGTACGACGGTGTCTGCGGAATCTGCAATCGATCGGTGCAGAGCATTCTGCGGTTCGACCGGCGCGGCACCCTACGATTTGCGGCCCTGGAAAGTGACTTCGCGCGCGCGATCATCGAGCGCCATCCCCAGCTGCGGGATGTCGACTCGATGGTCTTCGTGGAGAACCCCGGTCGGACCGATGAGCACATCGACGTTCGATCGGCGGCGGCCCTGCGGGTGCTGAGCTATCTGGGTGGGCCCTTCCGGCTGCTGCTCGCGGCCCGCATCATCCCGGCAGGGCTGCGGGACTGGCTCTATGACCGCTTCGCCGCCGTCCGTTATCGCTTGGGCGGTCGGCACGACACCTGTCCGATCCCGGGACCCAGTGTGCGGGCACGTTTCCTGGACGCCTAGGACGCCTAGGACGCCTAGTGACCTTCCCGGCTTTTGTCGTCGACACGTTCACGGCGGTCAGGTTCCGGGGGAACCCCACCGGCGTGGTGCTGCTGGATGATCCGGCGGACACCGCGTGGATGCAGGCGGTGGCAGCCGAGTTCAACTGCCCGGCAACAGCATTCATCGGCTCAGCCAAAGCTGAGGCCGGTCCGCGAGCCCTGCGGTGGTTCAGCCCGGTGGCCGAATTGGCGTTGTGCGGCTCGGGAACCCTGGCCAGTGCGCATGTCCTCGGCGGAGAACAGTCCTTCCAGGCGGGCGACCGGTTGCTGTCCTGCACGAAGGGTTCTGACGCCTTGGGGTCGACGAGTTCTCGGCCGAGCAGGCCTCAGCGCGGGGCGGGGAACTGCGGGTCCGCCGTGACGGCGACCATGTCATCTTGACCGGTCACGCCGTGACCGTCTTGCGCGGCGAACTTCGCCGTTAACCGCGCAAGCGCCGTCGTAGCGACGGCGCCGCCAGACCTCCCGCGCCAGCCAACAGCATGGCCAGCCACACCAGGTGGGCGGCCATCGCGGCCCGGCGCTGCCCGGCCGGTGCCTTCGGCGCGCGGCCGCCGACTCGGTAGAGGGTGAGATCGGAATCTCGGAAGGTAACCGGCAAGCGAGCCAGAGTTTTTGCGGCAGAACCTATTTCGCCGTCTACATCGGCTTCTTTGACTACCCAGCCCACGCCTTTGATGCCGAGCGAGGTTGGCTCGGACCCGGACAACAGTGCCTGCTGCACCTCGCGGGCGTAAGTGCCCTCCCCGGGCACGGTCTGCCCGCTGACGGTCAGGTCGCCGGTCGTGAGTACTTCGGCACGCACCCATCGGGGCAGCGGATCGAGCACCGGAGCCGACCCCGCCCAGGGGAAGTGGCGCATGGTGTCGGCCGGCAGCACGGCCACCGGGCGCGGATCGGCATTGATCTTGGCCGCCATCGCCGCCCAACCGGCCGGGTAGTGCACCGGCGTGACCCGCCCGGCCACTCCCCAGACCAGGTCGGGCAGCACGATGATCAGCGCGACGCAGCACACCAGCGCGGTGCGTGCCGGCGGCAGCCGGTCGCGCAGCCCCAGGACGGCCCCGGCCCCGGCCAGCAGGTAGCCCGGTACCGCCAGCGCCACCCACTTCTGACCGTCGCGCAGCACTCCGAGCCCGGGTGCGACGTCCGTCGCCCAGCGCAGCAGCGCGAGTCCCGGACCGGTAGCCAACAGGGCGAACACCAGCACCGTGGAGCCCGCCAGGATCAGCAGGGGACGCACCGCGGGCAGGTCTCGCACCGATGCCCAGCCCAGCCCCAGCACCCCGATGAACACCGCCGTCGCCAGTAGCGCAAAGGCGGTCCGTCGCGAACCGGGTACCGCCTCGGCGTTCCAGATCCCGCCGAGCCCGGCGAGGCTGCCTAAGGTGCCCAGACCGGGCTCGGCGCGGGCCGCGAATGCCGTCACCCCGACCGACTCGCCCTGTGCGGATCCCGGGCTCAGCACCACCGCCATCAGCCAAGGCAGCGCGGCGGTCGCCGCGATCGCCACCGCGCTGGCCGCGCACCACCAGCGCGGCGGCCCGGACCCGGGCGCGGCGACACACACCAGCGCCACCACCGCCGCCAGGAGCAGCCCGGTGGGTGTCAGGCCGGCCAGCGCCAGGAACAACACCAGGCCGAAGAGTCCGGTCGCTCCGGCCCGCAACCCGAGCATCGCCGCCGCTACCCACGGCAGGCAGCCGTAGCCGACGAGCAGGCTCCAATGGCCCTGCAGCAGCCGCTCGGCGATATAGGGGTTCCAGGTCGCTACGGTGATCGCCACCAGCTGACCGGGCAGCCCGGCTTCCGGCAGCACGATCGCCACCAGCCGCGCCGCGCCGCATCCAGCCAGCCACAGGCCCGCGAACAGCAGCATCTTGACCATGGTCCCGCCGTCGATCAGTCGCGACGCCAGCGCCACCGCGAAGTCTTGGGGCACCGCTCGGGGTGACGCCTCACCCAGCCCCAGGGCTGCGCCGGTCAGATATGACCGCGGCGTCGAAACTGCGTCTCGCAACAGCAGATAGCCCGGACGCAGCAAGGGCGCCAGGATGAGCAGCGTTAGCCCGAGTGCATAGCAGGGCGCGATCGCGCGCCTGGCTCGCACCACCGCGCAGCTACGTCTGGTCGGGAGCCGACTCCGGGGTGCCGCGGTCCGGGGGGCTCGACTCGGGTGGCGCCGCCGGGCGGTCCAGCTGGGGACGTTGGGCCGGCAGCTTCTCGGTCTCGGCCTCGGCCCCGGACGGGCGGTCGGCCGTGGGTGCCTTGGGCGTGAAACCGCCGAAGAATCCGCCGTCGGAGCCGTGCCGGTCGGCGCGGCCCAGCGCGGCCTCGGCCGGCAGGCTGAACCAGCCGACCAGGATGCCGCCGATCAAGCAGATCAGGCCCGCCGCGGTGAAGGTGATCGGCAGGATCCGGGACCACAGTGCCACCCGGTCGCGCTCGTTGCGGGCCGCGTTGACCTGCGCTTCGATGGTCTCCTCGGAGCTGGTGACCGTGTAGTCGGCCAGCGCGATCTCCGGCTTGAGTGCATCCCGCGCGTAGTAGTGGTTGGCGTGCAACTTCGACTTGACGATGGTGCCCGAGACGGGGTCGACCCACATGGTGCGCTGCGCGGCGTAGTACCGCGTCATCGTGACGTCCTCGTCGGGGTCGGCGCCTTCGATGTTCCAGATCCGGGCGGGCGCGGTGATCTCACCGTCTTCGTCGTGGCCGTACAGCGACGGATAGCGCACCGGTTCGGCCAGGCTGCCGTCGCCGTCGTAGCCGACGTTCTGGACGAACCGGTAGGTGGTCAGCCCGTTGACGTCGTCTTCGCTCTCGTAGTTGGCTTCGTAGGCCTTCTGCGCGATCGGGTCGAAGTACTGGTAGGACTGCTTCTTGGTGTCGAAGGGGAACCGGTAGGACAGTCCCTCGTGCGGCAGGGCGATGTTGGTGGGCGGGGTCTCGTCTTCAAAGTTGCGCGGCCGCTGCACCGAGCCACCCGGGTGGGTGTCATTTGAAATCGCCTCGGCGGTCGTGCGGTTCAGGGTCACGGTGTCGACAATGGCCAACAGCAGCCCGGTGTCCTTCTGACGGTCTGCGCGCCGCAGCGATGAGCCGACCTGCAGGGTCACTACCTCGGCGTTGGCGGGTGACTCGACCCCGATCTGTTGCTGGGACACCAGCGGCACGTCTTCGTCGACGACGGCGTGTTCACTGCCGAGCGACTCCGGGTCCAGTGCGGCGCCGCTGCCAGTGCCGATCAGCGTGACGTCGATGTCGAGTGGGATCTTGGAGATTTTGCCCACCGTGTAGGTGGACAGCAACAGTGCCGCGACCATCAAGGCGGCTCCGAGGCCCATGACTGCGCATGCTGCGATACGCATCATGATTGCTCGGTTCACGTCGCCGCATCCTCCTTTTGCCCCCGTACCCAAATTTGTTTGACCCTAACAGCAACAGATGCAGCGGCTACTGTGTGTCCATCGATGCCTCGGTCGGAAAACAGATGAGTCAGCAGGTGGGTGGCGTACGCGGCTTCCTGCCCGCCGTCGAGGGTATGCGTGCCTGCGCGGCCATCGGGGTCGTGATCACGCACGTCGCGTTTCAGACCGGGCACTCCTCGGGGATCAGCGGCCGGCTGTGGGGTCGTTTCGACATGGCCGTCGCGGTGTTCTTCGCGCTGAGCGGGTTTTTGCTGTGGCGTGGCCATGCGGCGGCCGCGCGCGGGCTGCGCCCGTCGCCGTCGACCGGGCATTACCTGCGGTCGCGGGTGGTTCGGATCATGCCGGCCTACCTGGTGTCGGTGGTGGTGATCCTGGCGCTGCTGCCCGATGCCGGGGGCGTCAGCCTGGTGGTGTGGCTGGCCAATCTCACGATGACGCAGATCTACGTGCCGCTGACCCTGACCCCGGGCCTGACCCAGATGTGGAGCCTGGCTGTGGAAGTCAGCTTCTACGTCATTCTGCCCCTGCTGGCGCTGGCGGCACGTCGGTTGCCGGTGCGCGCCCGCATACCGGCGATCGCGGGCATGGCGCTGCTCAGCCTGGGGTGGGGGTTCCTGCCCATCCACACCCCCTACGGGGTGAACCCGTTGAACTGGGCGCCGGCCTACGGCTGCTGGTTCGGGGCGGGAATGCTGCTGGCGGAGTGGGTGTACAGCCCGGTCGGGTGGGTGCACCGGCTGGCCCGTCGGCGGCTGCCGATGGCGCTGCTGACCTTGGTGGCATTCGGAGTGGCGGCGTCGCCGCTAGCGGGGCCGGAGGGGCTGACCTCGGCCACTGTCGGGCAGTTCATCGTGCGCACCGCGATGGGCGGCGTACTGGCCTGGGCGTTGCTCGCCCCGTTGGTGCTGGACCCGCCCGACGCACCGCACCGGTTCCTGGCCAGCGCGCCGATGGTGACGTTGGGCCGCTGGTCCTACGGGATCTTCATCTGGCACCTGGCGGCCCTGGACATGGTGTTCCCGATGATCGGCCGATTCGCGTTCACCGGGGACATGGCGGTGGTACTGGCGCTGACCTTGGTGTTCTCCGTCGCCATCGCAGCGGTCAGCTATGCCCTGGTGGAGCAGCCGTGTCGCGAGAAGCTACGGGGCTGGGAGACGAAACATCCGGTCGAGCGCCCCGATGCCGCTCAGGCGGCCTTGCCAGACGGGGTGTACTCGGCGGAGTCGCTGGTGAATTCGGGCGTGCCGTAGGCCTTCAGTCGCCGCTTCAGCAGCCGCAGAACGTAGGCGTTGGTCAGCCGGCGCAGGCCGGGGGTGCGCACAGCGCGTTGCACCAACAGCTGGCGGCCGACCACGAAGGGTGCCGTCAGGGCGATCCGTACATAGTCGCCGGCGCTGAGCGTGACGCTCATCTTCGCGGCCACGTCACGTCGACCGCCGCAGAACGTCTTGACGAAAAAGGCCTTGCTGTAGCTCTTCTCGACCGCATCGGCGATGCGCTCACTAAAGGTGTTCTCCTGCCGCAGATAGGCGGCCATGGTGGAGCGGACCAGCTCTCCGCAGGTGGAGTCGTCGAAGTCGTCGCGCAGCAGTGCGGCACGAGCGCTGAATACGCGGATGATCTCGGCGGGTGTGGTCGGTAGCAGCTCCTCGGGCAGGCCGAGGAGAACGCAGCGGTAGCGGGTGAACTCGACCTGCGCACGCTCGCTCGGCGTGAACTCCGTGCGCTTCTGGCGGTGGGCGTCCATCGCCAGCACGAACAGGTTGATCATCCCGGCCGGCATCTGGTCGATCTGCGGAATCGGCAGCCCGTAGATGCCGATGTCCCACTTCGGAGATCGCTTGAGTGCGTTGAAGCGGACCATCGAGTGCATCAGCCGCACCATGGCCGCTGCCTCGAATCCCGGTCCATACCGGTCCAGGGCGCCGGGCAGGGTGGTGACGGCGAAGAAGCTGGTGGTCTCGTTGACCCGCCCGGCGGCACGCTTGCCCGACAGCGCGCCGGTCAGTGCCATCGGCAGCGCGGCGTAGGTGTTGAGGAAGGTCGCGATGAACGCACCGCGGACGACGAACGGTGCCAACAGCGCCATCGGGAGTCGCGAGTGCTCCGCGCCCTTGTGAACCAGCTCCATGTCCAGCCAGTCCGGGGTGGCCTCCATGTCGGCGATGAACGCGGCCAACTCGGGCGGCGCGTCAGGCACCGCGTCGATACCTTGGCGACAAGCCTGCTTGAGCATGCCGATCAGGGTGCTGACGCTGTACTGGCCCAGCAATGCGGCGTAGGAGTCCGACACCACATCGCCCAGCCAGGTGGCCGTCGTGATCAGCTCGACAGCGGCGTCGTCGGCCAGCAACTTGGCCCGGGTAGCCGGATTGCCTGGCAGTGACGCGACGTCGTCGGGGGAGAGCGCCGTGCGGTAGGGCTGCACGTCGAAGTCCAGGTCGCCGTAGAGCTCCGGCAACATCTCAGCCTGACGGCGGACGCGCTCGTACAGGTCGGGGTAGTGCGTGGGCATCCAAGTCCTCCGAATAAACAACCGATTGACCGCACAATGACACAAACTCATGTAAGTGTGTCACGATAACACGGGGGGGCGGCCTTCCGGCAGGCCCGACGGCCACCTCGCGTCGGCCCAGCTCACTGCCCAGCATGACAGGATGAACGACATGGCCAGTCCGGCATCAGTCAAGGTCGGAGATCCGATGAGTGGCACGGCGGGCGCCATTCTCGAGGCCGCCCGGGTGGAGTTCACGCGGCATGCATTTCGCCGGGCCAACATCGATGCCATCGCTCAGCGCGCCGGAGTGAGCCGACGCACGTTGTATCGGCACTTCCCCACCAAAGAAGCACTGTTCGAGCAGCTCGTGGAGACCGACACGCAGGCCCTGTTCGTCGAGCTCGGCAACGCCGCACGGGCGCAGGATGCCCGCGGCGCCATCGTGGAATGCTTCACCCTCGCCATGCGCCGCATCACCGAGAGTCCACTGGCCACCGCCGTCGTCGAAAGCGAGCCGGAACTGCTCGTCGGCGTCAACACCCCCAGCGGGGAGAAGGCCCTGGTGCGTGCCAGCCATCTGGTCGCCGCGACACTGCGGCTGTGTGGAGTCACCATGCCCGACGAGGCGGTCCTGACCACCGCGGAAATCATGGTGCGCCTGGTCGCATCACTGCTCACCAACAGGGCAGGGGTGCTCGACATCAACGACACCGTTGCCGTCCGCGATTACGCCCAGACCTACCTCGCCCGTCTGGTCTGGTAGTCGGCCGGCGGCGCCTCGGCTCACTACGCCAGCTGCCCTGCCGGTGTGTAATCGCTTGCATCGCTGGTGAATTCGGGCTTTCCATAGGTGGTTAGCCGTCGTTTGACCAGTCGCACCAGGTAGTCGTCGGTGAGCTGGCGCAGTGCCGGGATCCGGCTGAACCGCCGCACCACCAGCAGGCGCCCGATGATGAAGGGTGCCGTCAGGCCGATCCGCAGGTAGTCGGCCAGGCCGATCGACACGCCCTTGTCCCTGGCGGCGGCGCGGTCGCCGTTGCAGAAGGCCTTGGTGAAAGCGGCCTTGCTGTAGCTCTTCTCGACGGCGTCGGCGATGCGCTCCCATCGGGTGTCGACGGGCCGCAGATAGGCGGCCATGGTCGAGCGCACCATCTCCCCGCAGGTTGCGTCGTCGAAGTCCTCACGCAGCAGTGCCCCGCGGGTGTGGATGAGGTGGATGATCTCGGTGGGCGTGGTTGGCAGCAACTCCTCGGGCAGGCCGAGCAAAAACGCTCGGTAGCGCGTGAACTCGACGACGGCGCGCTCGCTGGCGCTGAACTCGGTGCGCCCTTTTCGGTGGGCTGCCGTGGCCAGCAGGTAGAGGTTGATCATTCCGGCCGGCATTTGGTCGACCTGGGGGACGGGGATTCCGTATACGTCGATGTCCCACTTCTCGGAGCGCTTGAGTGCGTTGTAGCGAACCATCGAGTGCATCAGTCGCACCATGGCGGCCGCTTCGAAACCCGGGCCGTAGCGATCCAACGCCCCGGGCAGCGTGGTGACGGCGAAGAAGCTCGTCGTCTCGTTGACCCGGCGCGCGGCGCGCCGGCCGGACAATGCCCCGGTCAGCGCCATCGGCAAGGCGGCGTAGGTGTTGACGAAGGTCGCGATGAAGGCGCCACGGGTGACGAACGGCGCCACCAAGGCCGCGGGAAGGCGTGCGTGCCGCGCACCTTCGCGCACCAGGTCCATGTCCAGCCACGGGGGTGCGACCTCCATGTCGGCGATGAACGCCACCAGCTCCGGAGGTGCGTCGGCAACCGCCTCGATGCCTTCGCGGCAGGCCAACTGGAGCATGTCGATCAAAGCGGTGACGCTGTATTCGGACATCAGCCCCGCGTAGGGGTCGGCCACCACGTCGCCCAGCAGGGTCGCCGTGCGGATCAGCTCGACGGCTTTTTCGTCGGCCAGGTAGGGAGCGCGGTCGGCGACCCACTCCGGCAGCGCCGAGAGGTCTGCCGGATCGGTGGTGGTGCGGTAGGGCTGTGCGTCGAAGTCGATGTCCCCGTAGAGGCCCGGCTGCAAGTCGCGCTGACTATGGATGCGTCGCGCAAGCTCGGGGTAGTGCGCGGGCATCACGACCTCCAGATAACTAACATATTGTTAGTTACACAAGTAACAGCGTGGTACTTATGCTGTCAACTATGACTTTGGGGCAGTCACGGCGGCGGATGACGGCCGAGGCCAGGCGTAGCCAGATCCTCGATGTCACCCACGCGATCGTGGATGCGGAGGGCTTTCATGCCGCCACCCCCAACCGGATCGCCCGCGAGGCCGGGATCAACCGATCGCTGCTCTATCAGCAGTTCGGTGACCCCGCCGGCCTGTTCGTCGCGCTGATCGATCGCGAGGCTTCGCGGGCGGGCGCCCAGTTCTCCGAGGTGATCTCCGAAACGGCGGGACCGGGTGGGGAACGCGATCTGGCCAGCAGATTCGACAGCGTGGTCAGGGCGGCCGACGCCCATCCCGCGACGTGGCGACTGTTTCTGTTCCCCCCGCAGGGCGCGCCGCCGGAACTGCACGAACGCCTTGCACAGGCGCAAGAGGTCGTGCGCGCCTATCTGGCCGGTGAGCTGCTGCGTGTCTATCCCGAGCTACCGGATCCCGACTACACCGCCCGCGTGCTGCACGCAGCAGCCCGTGAACTCCTGCAGTTGCGCCTCAGCGATCCGGAAGCCGCCACCCACGAACGGCTACACGCGCTGGTCCGGTCATTGGCGCTGCGCGTTGCCGTTCCGGCTGGGTGAAGTCGGGGCGCAGTCTCAGTAGCCGCCAGAGTGCTCGAAGATCTTGCGCGGGTTGTCGACCAGCATGGTGCGCAGCTGCTCTTCGGTGACGCCGCGCTGCCGTAGCGCCGGAATCACGTCATTGTGGATGTGCAGATAGTGCCAATTCGGTGCGGCCACCGAACTCAGGTCGCCGGGCAGTGCGTCGAAATAGCAGTTGGCGTCGTGGGAGAGCACCATCTTGTCGGCGTGGCCGCGTTCGCACATGGCCGCCACCGTGTGCACGCGCTCCTCGAACGGCAGGATCAGGTCGATACCGAAGCGGTCCATGCCCAGATACGATCCCGCCGCGATCAGCTCCTCCAGGTAGCCCAGGTCGGTGCTGTCCCCGGAGTGCCCGATGACCACCCGGGACAGGTCGACGCCTTCTTCTTCGAAGATGCGTTGTTGCTCCAGGCCGCGGCGGGTGCCGGCGTGGGTGTGGGTGGAGATCGGTGCGCCGGTGCGCCGGTGGGCGTTGGCCACCGCGCGCAGCACTCGCTCAACGCCGGGAGTAACGCCCGGTTCGTCGGTGGCGCACTTGAGGATTCCCGCTTTGATCCCGGTGTCGGCGATGCCGGACTCGATGTCGTGGACGAACATGTCGGCCATGATCTCGGGTCCGTCCAGCATGGTGCCGGGTCCGCGATAGTGGTAGAAGAACGGCAGGTCGTTATAGGTGTAGATGCCGGTGGCCACCACGATGTTCAGATCGGTGCCGGCGGCAACCCGGGCGATTCGCGGGATGTAGCGGCCCAGTCCGATCACGGTCAGATCGACGATCGTGTCGACTCCGGCTGCCTTCAATGTGTTGAGCCGGGTTATCGCATCGGCCACCCGGGCATCCTCGTCGCCCCAAGCGTCCGGATAGTTCTGGGCGATCTCGGTGGTCATGATGAACACGTGCTCGTGCATCAGGGTGACGCCGAGGTCTGTGGTGTCGATGGGTCCGCGCGCGGTGTGGCATTGCGACATGGCTCGATCGTATGGAGATGGGCGTGGCGGTCGGTTGTCTTCGCCGAGACTGCCTACTGGTGCTCCTGCAGATTGTCGCGGATCCGCGCGTACGAGTGGGTGAACAGCTCCACCTCACGCGGACTGAGCGAGTTGAACAGGCCGGCCCGCACCGCTTGCGCGTGGCCCGGCGCTGCCGCGCTGAGCTTGTCCATGCCCGATTCGGTGAGCTCGGCGTACTGGCCGCGTTTGTCCTCTTCGCATTTGACCTGGTGGACCCAGCCGGCGTCGGTCAGTCGCTTGACCGCTCGGGTGACGCCGCTGCGGGTCGTCACGGTGATGTCGGCCAACTCATTCATTCGCAGCCGATGCTCCGGCGCCTCGGACAACAGCGCCAGGATCTCGAAGTCGGACAGGCTCAGTCCTGCGTCGCTGACCAGTTGCCGGTCCAGGCTGCGCAGCAGCAGGCGCGTGCTGTCGAGGTAGCCCCGCCACATCCGCTGTTCCTCCTCGTTGAGCCACCGTGTCTCCATGAGGTCTAAATATAGTTGACTAAATCACAATCGTCCAGGTGAACATCGGTGTTAATCGGCCCGCAAAGCGGGGAATGAGCTAATAACTAATTGCGTTAGCAACTATCAGTTAGAGTGTGGCCAACAAACCAAGGAGGGCCTGCCGTGACGAGCACCGGTATGCAGTTCGGCATCTTCACCGTCGGCGATGTGACCGTCGACCCGACCACCGGCCGCGCGCCGACCGAAGCCGAGCGGATCCGGGCGACCGTGGCGATCGCCAAGAAGGCCGAGGAAGTCGGCCTGGACGTCTTCGCCACCGGCGAGCACCACAACCCGCCGTTCGTGCCGTCGTCGCCGACCACCCTGCTGGGTTACATCGCGGCGCAGACCGAGCGCATTCAGTTGACCACCGCCACCACCCTGATCACCACGAACGACCCGGTGAAGATCGCCGAGGACTACAGCGTGCTGCAGCACCTCGCCGACGGCCGGGTGGACCTAATGCTGGGGCGTGGCAACACCGGACCGGTGTACCCCTGGTTCGGCAAGGACATCCGGGCCGCGCTGCCGCTGACGGTGGAGAACTATCAGTTGCTGCGCCGGCTGTGGCGCGAAGAGGTGGTCGACTTCAGCGGTGAATACCGCACCCCGCTGCACGGCTTCACCCTGGCGCCGCGTCCATTGGACGGGGTCCCCCCGTTCGTCTGGCACGGGTCCATCCGCAGCCCTGAGATCGCCGAGTTGGCCGCGCACTTCGGTGACGGCTTCTTCGCCAACCACATCTTCTGGCCGGCGTCGCACACCAAGCGAATGGTGCAGCTCTACCGGCAGCGCTTCGAGCACTACGGCCACGGTGGCGCCGACCAGGCGATCGTGGGCTTGGGCGGTCAGGTGTTCCTGCGGCCCAACAGTCAGGACGCGGTCAACGAGTTCCGGCCGTACTTCGACAACGCCCCGGTCTACGGGCACGGTCCGAGCCTGGAGGAGTTCAGCGCGCAGACCCCGCTGACCGTCGGCTCGCCGCAGCAGGTGATCGACAAGACGTTGGGCTTCCGGGACTACGTCGGCGACTACCAACGTCAGCTGTTCCTGGTCGACCACGCGGGTCTGCCGTTGAAAACGGTGCTCGAACAGCTCGACCTGCTCGGTGAACACGTCATCCCGGTGCTGCGCGAGGAGTTCGCCATCGGACGGCCCGCGCACGTTCCCGGCGCGCCGACGCACCAGTTTTTGCTCGAGGCTGCGCGGCAATCCGAGATTCAGGAGGCCTCATGAAATTGATGGTGATCAGCGGCGGCCGGCGTGAGCCGTCGTCCACTCGGCTGTTGGCCGACCGGCTCGGTGCGGCGATTCGCGCCGAGCTCGGGCCGTTCGATATCGAAGTGGGCAGGAAGCCACGCCGCTGAACCCCTACGGCGTCGGGCACATCACCGGACCGAACAACCAGAACGAGCTGGACGAGGCCACCCTGGCCGCGCTCGATCACCTGGCCGCCCGGGTGGTGGGCGTCGCCGGCAAGGTCGCCGCGGGCTGAGTCCGCGGCGTCAGGCCACCCACACCGTCTTGAGGTTGCAGAACTCCCGGATGCCGTGGCCCGAGAGTTCCCGGCCGTACCCGGATCGCTTGATCCCGCCGAACGGCAGCTCTGGGTAGGACACCGTCATGCCGTTGATAAAGACCTGGCCGGCCTCGATCTCGTCGGTAAACCGGCTGATCTCCGCCTCATCGCGGGTCCAGGCATTGGACCCCAGCCCGAACGGGCTGTCGTTGGCGATCCCGATGGCCTCGTCGATGTCGGCGGCGCGGTACACCGACGCCACCGGGCCGAACACCTCTTCGGTGAAGATCGCCATGTCACGGCCGATGTCGGTGATCACGGTGGGCGGGTAGAACCAGCCCGGTCGGTTGAGTCGCTTTCCGCCGCAACGGATTACCGCGCCCGCCGCGGCGGCGGCATCGACCTGTTGTGCGACCTCGTCGCGGCCCGCTTCGGTGGCCAGCGGTCCGACGTCGGTGTCCGGGTCGGTCGGGTCGCCGACCCGCAATGCCGACATCTGGCTGACGAACTGGGCGACGAAGTCGTCATAGATGTCCGCGTGAACAATGAATCGTTTTGCCGCGATGCATGATTGACCGTTGTTCTGCACCCGTCCGGTAACCGCGGTGCGCACCGCGGACTCCAAGTCGGCCGAGGGCATCACGATGAACGGGTCACTGCCGCCCAATTCCAGCACGGTGTGCTTGACCTCATCGCCGGCGATCGCGGCGACCGACCGCCCGGCGGGTTCGCTGCCGGTCAGGGTGGCCGCCATTACCCGCGGGTCACGCAGCACCCGCTCGACGGCGCCCGAGGAGATCAGCAGAGTCTGGAAACAACCCTCGGGGAAACCGGCTCGGGCCAGCAGGTCGGAGAGGTACAGCGCGGTCTGCGGCACATTCGAGGCGTGCTTGAGCAGGCCCACGTTGCCGGCCATCAGGGCTGGGGCGGCAAATCGGACCGCCTGCCACAGCGGGAAGTTCCACGGCATCACCGCCAGTACCACCCCGAGCGGCTGATAGCGGGCGAACGCCTTGGACGCGTTGACCTTCGACGCGTCGGCGACCTCGTCGGCCAGCAACTCCGCACTGTGGTCGGCGTAGTAGCGGAAGCCCTTGACGCACTTGAGTGCTTCGGCCTTGGCCGAGGCCAACGTCTTGCCCATCTCGAGGGTCATCATGGCGGCGACGTCGTCGGCTTCGGTCTCCAGCAGATCAGCGGCGGCGTGCATCCAGCTGGCGCGCTGCGCGAAATCGGTGCGACGGTATTCGACGAAGCGATTCGCCGCGCGCGTGATCGCGGCATCGACCTCCGCGTCACTGGCTGCGGTGAACGTCTTGACGGTCTCGCCGGTGGCCGGGTTGGTCGTGGCTATCGGTGTTGCGGGCACGCGGACCTCCTTCTCAAGCGCTGCGGTGGGAGAGTGCATGTCCAGCCTGCCACTATCGAACCGCGTAGGCTCGCCACGAGCCAGCGTCAGTACATCGATACGGGAGTCGCCCGATGCGTTTCAACCCACCGCCCAACTGGCCGCCCCCGCCCCCGGGCTGGGCGCCGGATGCCAACTGGGCGCCGGATCCGACGTGGCCGCCCCCGCCCCCGGGTTGGGCGTTGTGGGTGGAGGACGACGCTGTCGGCGTGGCTCCCGGGGGCTATCCGCCCTATGGTGCGCCCTGGCCGGCCCCGGGGTCCGAGCCCAGGTCACGCAAGGTGTTGTGGCTGTCGCTGGGCGCCGCTGCGGTGGTGGTCGCGGTGGTCGCCGCGCTGGTTCTGAGCTTGGGCGGTCGACTCACGGCAGAGGACAAGCCGTCTCGCAAGCCGGACATCACCGACCTCACGTCGGAGATGCTGGTGGAACGGGCTTCTTTCCCGGACCCGTCCGGTGGGAAGTGGATCAGCGGGCTGAACAGTGCCGGCGACGCGCCCGCGGACATGCCGAATCTGACGGTCAACCCGCCCGAATGCGCCGACTTCTACTCCAGCCCTTCCTCCGCCACGCAGACGGCGACGGCGACGCTGGCCAAGCTGCAGCCCGGTGGACTGCACACGATGCGGGTGCGGCTGGCACTGACCCCGGACCACCCGAACCTGAAGCGGTTCGTGGAGAAGTGCCAGACGTTCAAGCAGACTTTCGAGCAGGGTGGGCGGTCGGTGACCACCGACATCCAGATGAATCCCCTGGATGCGGAAGGGGTGCCGCCGTGGGCGGTCGCGACGGTGATCACCAGTGCCAGCAAGGCCGCCACCCGGTTGCCGATCTCGATCACGGCCTCCACCATCTCCGGCTATTACCGCGGGGTGCTCGTGGTGGCCACCAGCAACGACATCGGGCTGCGGGTGGAGAGCGATGGATCCGATGACGGCACGCACGCCGAGGATCTGGTGAAGCTGTTCAACACGCAGATCGAGAAGCTCGAAGCCGCGCAGTAGCCCCACCCCAGATGCCACGTGGGCCCCACCGGCCCCGTGACCGAACCATGTGGTGCTGTTCGAATTGGCTATCGCATGCGCTATCGCCCGTTGATTGGCCTGGTGGTGATAGCGCCGCTGATATCCGATTCGGACAGCACACAATGTCGGGCCGACGGTGCGCACGGGGCCGGTGTTGCGTGAGCGGCCTATGGGCGCTGGTCTGCTTCGCCCGACTCCGTCGGCTGGGCTTATTGCGGTGGCCCGCTGCCCTCGACTCCGTCGAGCTTGCGACCACCGCTGGCAACCACCGCCGTGGCCGCGAGGACTGCCACCGAGACCAGGGCCGCCAGCTGCACCCCCGCGGAATGCCCGGCGTAGCCGTCCACCGACCGCCAGGGATGCCGGCACAGCATCGCACCCGCCGCGATGAGTCCGCCGGCGCTCAACCCGAGCCGGGTCACATCAAACGCGCGCTGCCGATGCCGCAGCGCCAACAGCAATGCCATCGCAGCCCCGAACACCGCCGCCCCCGCGGTCCCGGCGATCAAGAAGCCGACCGTCAGCGCACCGGTCGCCGCCGCCCGGCGACTCGGCCTCCACGGCGCGACCGGCGGCTCGGGATCGCGGAGCCGCCGCACCGGCCACCAGGCCAGCAACGCCAGCAGCGGTAGCAGAGCCAGTCCGCCGGCCATCCCGAGCCGGTACATCCGATTGGGCCCAAACGTCAACGTGATCGGGCCGTCGGTGCCCGCGGGCAGCACGAAGCCTTGCTGCCATCCGTTGACCGCCACCGGAGCCAAGCGGGTGTCGTCCGACGTGCGCGCCGCCCACCCGCCATTGATGCTCTCCGGAACGACCAGCACCCGAGCGGCCGCCGCGGGGGGCACCGTCACCTCACGCCGGTCCGCGCCCCAGGGACCGAGGACCGCGGGGGTGGTCGCGGCTGCACCCGGGGCGGCCGATGGCCCGGACAGCGTCGCGCCGTCGATGACGAACGCCGGGCCCGGGCTGATCATCAGTTCCTGCGCGCCGGGCGGCAACGCGATCGGACGCAGATCGCACGCCTGCGCCGCCACCGGCTTGTCGTCCAGCAGCGCGCCGACGGTGGTGGTGATCGAGGTATGTACGAACCGGCCGGCGATGGCGATGATCGGGCCGTGGCCGCAGTCGATGTGGACCGGACGCGACCGGTTACGAGCGTGATCGGTGGGGGCAACCCGACTTCCGTCGGCGCCGAGCACACTGATCTCGGCCAGCCCCGGCGGCTTGAGCTGATCGAAACCGATCGCGGTGCGGTCGATCACGTCCTCCCACCCCAGCAGACTGACCGTGACGGTGTCGGTGACCCGCGGCAGCAAGCGCACCTGCTGAGCGTCGGATTCCGCCAGGTTCCGGACCTGCGGGCCGGATCCCAGGTCGATGGCGACCAGCGTGGGATGCGCCGGCAGCGGGGATTGGCTGGGGGTGAACCGCATTCCGGTCACCTTCACCGGCCGCGGCAAGGTGATGGTCAGGGTCGGCGGGGACCGGTGCGCGACGACGCGCTGCGACGCCGTCCATGCTGTGGCCGGATCACCGTCGGCGGCGGCATACGCCGACCCCAGCACGTCGAGCACGTCGGCGTCGCCGCGGGCCCGCAGGGCGCCCGGCTCGGCGATCAGGTCGACCAGGTTCGGGCCCTGACGCGGGCGCACCCAGACGGTCGGGGTCACCGACATGGGCCGCGGCACGTTCAGGGTGCGGCTGAAGGCGGCGGGCTCCTCGGGCTCCAGCATCATCGACGCCGCGCAGCGCACCGCGCCCTCGGCCGGCGCGCAACCGGTCCGTCCCGGCAAGCCCGTACCCAAGTCCCACTGCGCCACCTGGGCGCCCGCCGGTGGCGCGGGAACCATGGCCGTGTGGCGCAGGTCGACCGGATGCGCGAAGCCCGACGCGTCGTACTGGGTGATCGCCAGATCGGTGATGCCGAACTGCACACCGGGGGAGCCGTCGTCGGTGCCCGACGCGGTGATCCGCACCCAGGGCGTTTCGCCATAGGGCAGCGCAGCGATCAGGGGCTCGCCCGCGCGGTCGAACCGCAGCGTGGTGGTGCCGTTGACCGTGGAGATCTGGATCCGCCGCACCTGCGCACCGACGGCCGTGGCACTGGGGGTCAAGGTGATGGTGCCGTTGGTCAGCGGGTGGTCGAAGTCCACCTGCAGCCACTGGCCGACCGCAGACTGCAGGGCGTTGGACACCCAGGCGGTTCCCGAGTCGCTGTCGATGGCCGCGGCCGGTGAGGTCGAGGGCGCGACGTCGGGCAGCGTGGTGGCGTCCGAGGATGAGCTGGACGCGGTGAGCCGTCCTCCGAGCCAGCCGCCGAACACCGTGCTGGCGCCGGGGGTCGGATAGTCCGGAACCCGGCTGAGGGTATGCCGGGCGTCGCCGGCTGCCCGGATCGTCGACGAGTGGTCGTCGACCCGGCCGTAGTCGGTCTCGCGAGCCAGGGGGGTGTCGGTGACGGTGACGACCGGCGTGCCCAAGTCCGCGCGTCGGGCATCGGCGGTCAACAGCACCGGGCCCAGCGCCGGCTCGCCGCGCAACCGGCGGTGTTCGTCGAGTCGCAGCAGTACCTCCGGGCCCCCGTCGACCCGCGGCATCGCGTCAAGGTCAGTCAGATACGGCGCGCCCGGGTTAACAGAGGCCGCCTGATCGCCGACTCGGTAGATCTCGATTGCCGGATAGGCCGGCCGCAGGCCGCTGTCGGCGACGAATCCCGGAACCGTGCCCGACCCGACGGGATCGCCGAACTGGGCCACTCGCCGCAGCCCCGGTGAGCCGTCGACAGCGCGGTGCACCAGCAGTGGCCGGGCCGACCGTGAGGTGTCGGGGTCCAGGTCGTTGCGCACCACCAGGTAGGAGATGCCTTGTCTGATCAAGGTGTCGGCCAGACCTGCGGACGGGCGGCCGGCGGCGAACAGGCGCTGCACCGAGTCCAGCGCCCGGATGGTCTGCGGCGGGGTCAGCGGAATCGAGTCGCGCACCCCCCACGGGCCAACGTCGAGGACCTGCAAGGGTTCGTCGTGGCTGGTGCCCCAGGTCTGGGTGGCAAACGGAGAACCCGGCGCCACCAACACCCGGCCCGGAGTGGGACCACCGCTGTTGTGTTCGGTGAGCCAGGCGGCGGCGTCGCGCCAATACTGCGGTATTGCGCTGAATGTCCCCGGCGGGGTGAGCCGGCCGGTCCAGGCCAGTGACGTGGAGACCAGCAGTGCCGTCAGGACCACCAGGCCGACCGCGGTCGACTTGTGATGTTCGGGGTGGACGAACGCGCGCCGCCACACCAGCGCCGGTGCGCTGCCCGGCAACGGGATGCGGCCCAGCAGATGGGTGAGCCCCAGAACCAGCGGGATCCGGATCACCGACTCGAGTTTGTGCAGGTTGCGCAGCGGCGCCCCGCCCCCGTCCAGGAAGGCTTGCACCGAGTGCGCCAGCGGCGAGCCCAGCCCACCGGCATAGCCGATGGCCAGCAGCGTCACGCCGATCAGCAGCATGGTGACCAGCCGTCCGGCACCGGGCGAGCGCCGCGACAGCAGGCCGGTCAATCCGGCCAGAGCGCCGGCCGCGACCAGGCAGGTGCCCAGGATCATCACCGGGCTGGTGACCAGCGGCGCCCCGGCCGTGGCATTCGGCGCGACGAACGGTGTCCAGCTGTGGGTGCCGCGCAGCATCTCGGTCAGCGACGTCCACCGGGTGGTGACGCCGGCCGATTCGATGAAGTCCAGGAACGGCGGGCTGACCCGGCCGAGCAGCAGCAGAGCCACCACCCACCAGGTCACCGCCAGCGCCAGCGCCAGCAGCCACCAGCCGGTGAACCGCCACCAACGCCGGTTCGGGCGATGACACAGCCACCAGATCATCGCCGGCAGGCACCCGGCCAACGTCGCGACCGCGTTCACGGCACCCATCAACGCAACCGCGACCCCAGCCTGGCCGGCCAGCACCCGTGCGGGCCGCTCCGGGGTGTCCTGACTCGGATCACCTGGCGCGCCGAGCGCCCGGATGACCGGCAGCAACACCCAGGGGGCCAGCATCATCGGCAGCGTCTCGGAGGAGATCGAACCCAGGGTGGTGAGCACTCGTGGCGACAGGGCGAACGCGGCGGCGCCGATCAGCCGTGCCGTCGGGGTCCCGATCCGCAATGTCTCGGCGACCCGCAGCAAACCCCAGAACCCCACCGTCAGCAGCACTGCCCACCACAGCCGCTGAACGATCCAGCCGGGCAACCCCAGCAGATCACCGGCCAGGAAGAACGTGCCGTGCGGGAACAGATAGCCGTACGCCTGGTTCTGAACCTGGCCGAACGGCAGTTCGCTGCTCCACAGGTTGGCGGCACGAGCCAGAAACCGCAGTGGAGCGATGGTCAGATCGAGCTTGGTGTCCGGAGAGATCCGGCCGGGATCCTGCAGCAGGCTCAACGTCAGCGACACCGCGCCGACCAGCCACAACCAGCGCCGGGACAACGGTGTCACAGCCTGCGGCTTTTCCGGCAGATGGTCAGGCGTTGCCGGCGTCCACAGGTCAGCCGCGGTTGCCGTATTCCACCCTGTTCAACACCGAGGACTGCGGGTCACCTCCGGCGATCTGCGGCTTGGTGTCTTGCTGCACCATCAGTGTGACCCCGAAGACCGCCGCTGCACCCAGCAACACCCCCACGACGATGCTTATGGCGGCCGGCACCACGAACCGAGGCATGGTCAGGCTCCTTCTGCACTCTCGTCACGTTAATCGGGGGCGCCATCAACATCAGCCCCCGCTGGCCCCCGACCGCCAACGTAGCACGTGGGCCTTGCGTACCCCCTTGTTCCGGCCGTGACAGCATGGTGCGATGCCTGGATCGCTGACTCGACAACTGCCCGGTCTGCTGCTGGCCGTCGCGGTGCTGCCGGCACTCGTCACGTCGTGCTCGCACCATGACGAGACGCCCGCACCGTCGCCTGACGCTTCCTCTTCGAAGGCGGCGGCTAGTGCGACGACTGCCGCGCCAGTGGATCCGGTGTGTGCGCAGGTGTCGGCCCTGTCGGTCCGCGACAAGCTGGCGCAGCTGGTGATGGTGGGGGTCCGCGACGCGGCCGACGCTCGCGCGGTGGTCACCGATCACCGTGTCGGCGGCATCTTCATCGGCAGCTGGACCGAGCTGTCCATGCTCACCGATGGGTCGCTGAAGGAGATCAAGGAAAGCCAAGCGCCCACCGGCCCGCTGCCGCTGGCGGTCAGCGTGGACGAGGAGGGCGGCCGGGTGTCGCGGTTGTCGTCGCTGATCGGGAAGTCGCCGTCGGCGAAGGAGCTGGCGCAGACCAGTAGCGCCGAGCAAGTACGTGAGCTGGCTGCCGAGCGGGGCCGCAAGATGGCTGACCTGGGTATCACTGTCGACTTCGCGCCGGTTGTCGACGTGGTGGACGCCGACACCGACGAAGACACCGTGATCGGTGACCGTTCGTTCGGTTCGGACCCGGCCAAAGTCACCGAGTACGCCGGCGCCTACGCGCAGGGTTTGCGGGACGCTGGGCTGCTGCCGGTGCTCAAGCACTTCCCCGGCCACGGCCATGGTTCCGGTGACTCGCACACCGCCGGCGTGGTCGTCACACCGCCCTTGGCGCAGTTGCAGGACAACGACTTGGTGCCCTACCGCACCCTGGTCACCGAGGCGCCGGTGGCGGTGATGATGGGCCACCTGGAGGTGCCCGGGCTGACCGAGGATCCAGCCAGCCTGAGCCCGGCGGCGGTCAAGCTGCTGCGCACCGGCACCGACTATCACGGCCCGGCGTTCGACGGCCCGGTGTTCAGCGACGACCTGTCGTCGATGGCGGCGATCACCGAGCACTACGGGGTCGCCGAGGCGGTGTTGCGCAGCCTTCAGGCCGGTGTCGACATCGCGCTGTGGGTCACCACCGATGAGGTGCCCGCGGTGTTGGACCGGCTGGAGCAGGCGGTGTCCGCCGGCGAGCTGAAGCAGGAAGCCGTCGACGCGTCGCTGGCGCGCGTCGCCGCGGTCAAGAAGCCCGGTACGCACTGCCACGGGTGATTCCGGCGGCACGAGCACCACACAAGTTACTCTTCGGTAAGATCGGGCCGAGGGGGAGCGCGGAAGGACCTCGAGGCGATGGCAGCTGGTAGCAAGCGGTTACCGCGGGCCGTGCGCGAACAGCAGATGCTCGACGCCGCGGTGCAGATGTTCTCGGTCAACGGCTACCACGAGACCTCCATGGATTCGATCGCCGCGGCCGCGCAGATCTCCAAGCCGATGCTCTACCTGTACTACGGCTCCAAAGAAGAACTATTCGGGGCATGTCTGGACCGCGAGCTGCGCCGCTTCGTCGAGTCGGTGCGCACCGAAATCGACTTTCAGCAGCCCCCGAAAGACATGCTGCGCAATACGATTCGTGCTTTCTTGCGCTACATCGACGCCAACCGGGCGTCGTGGATCGTGATGTACACCCAAGCCACCAGTTCGCAGGCGTTCGCCCACACCGTGCGCGAGGGCCGCGAGCGAATCATCGAGCTGGTCGGCCGGCTGCTGCGGGCCGGCACGCGTAAACCCGAACCGGGGGTCGACTTCGATCTGATGGCGGTCGCGCTGGTGGGTGCCGGCGAGGCGATCGCCAGCCGGGTCAGCACCGGCGACACCGGCGTCGACGAAGCCGGCGAGCTGATGATCGACCTGTTCTGGCGCGGCCTGAAGGAAGCTCCCGGCGGCCGCGACGGCGCCGACGCCGCCGCGGCCGGGTAATCGGCGCGGCCTCAGGCCGTGAAGAGATCCTGGATGGTCGCGCTGATACCCGCGACCGCGCCGTTGAGTGCGAGGAACTCGAAACCGGCTGCCAGCGTGCCCAATCCGACAACTCCGGCAATCGGCAGACCGATGGCGTCGACGATGTCGCCTTGGGCTAGTTCCTGGGCGAACACCTCGAACGCATACGCCGGCGCGGTGGTGAGCAGGGCGTTGAGGATGTCGGCCGTCGGCAGCAAGGTGGCATAAGCCTGCGCGGCGATGCTGCTCACCGCGTTGGCGAGTTCGCTGAGGCTGGGCAGCGCGAACGACGTGACGTCTCCCGCCGAGGCGCCCAGGAGGTCGGCTGCACTGGGGAAGGACAGATTCGACAGATCGTTGACGAAGGCGTTCCAACCCTCTTGCGCCCCATTGCCCAAGGCCGTCAGGACCTCACCCCAGTTGAGGTCGGTCGGGAACAGCTCGAAGGGCGCGGCCACATTGGCCGGGCCGGCGGACCAGCCTTCGGTGGTGCTGCCGTACGCCGTTGGGATTGTTGGGGGCGCCGAGCAGTACGAAGGACAGCTGATCCACGCCTCGGTGTCCAGCAATTTTGCTTGGGCCGTAACGGTTTTCCACTCACTGGTCGATACCGGGTGCAGGGCCGGGGACAGGCCCAGGGTGACGGCGGAGGTGATGGCCAGCGGTACGGCGAGCGCCTGCAGCGGCCGTCGGTTGTTCTCGAGACGAAACGCGAAGGTCATCGGTGTGTCCTTACAATGCCTTTGGCAAGGTCTTCAGGCCTGAGCAGCGGAAATGACGACCGAGCCGTAGTTGACTGTTCATCTGATCAGTCAGATTAGCTGTGACGGACCTGTTAACGCAATAGGGGAATCCCAATGAAAAATGGCACGCGGGCCGAGCAGCGCGTCGCCACGCGTCAAGCATTGGTGGGCGCGGCGGTCGAACTGTTGCGGACCGAAGGGGTCGTCGCGGTGACGACGCGCCGCGTCGCCGGCGCCGCAAACGTGTCGCAGAGCACGGTCATGTACCACTTCCCGACTCGCGATGACCTGGTGACAGCCGCGGTCGCCCAGCTCGCCTTCGAGCTGGCGAATCAGGCCCGCATCCATTTCGAAGAGACGGCCGCGACGGCCACGCTCGACCTGGACGGATACCTCGACCTGATCTGGCGTGAATTCACCACGCCCCAAGCGCTTTCGGTCGTACAGTTGTGGGTGGCGTGTTGGACTGACCCTCAGCTGGCCAAGACGGTGAAGTCGCTCGAGCAACACATTTACGGACTGGCCGTCGCCTCCGCAGAAGCGTTACCCGTGCCGGCCCCCGGGTTCTCGGCGCGGGCCTATATGGACACGGTGATGGTGGTGGTCCGCGGACTGGTGATGTCGATCCCGGTCTGGGGTATCGAGGTCGTCAGCGCCCGGTGGGAGATCAGCAAGGGCAACCTGCTGAAGGCCGCCGGCGTCCCCGCTGAGATCGGCTGATTCGCGACGGGGCCGGGCTACAGCGCCCGCACCGCCCCGGTCAGGTAGGGGTAGCCCTTGGCGACGTTGCGCAGCGCCAGGTCCCAGCCGCCATCGACTTTGTCGATGTAGAGGCCGGGGCTGGCCGGCAGCAACATCGGCTTGCCGAACCGCACCGTGTAATCCACCGCGTCCGGAAGTGCACCTTCTATGTTGGCCAGAACCGTTGCCGCGGAGAACATCCCGTGCGCGATCGCGGTGGGGAAGCCGAACAGCTTAGCGCCGATCGAGCTGGTGTGGATCGGGTTGTGATCGCCGCCAGCCGATGCGTAGCGCCGAATCTGTCCCGGGGTCACCCGCAGCACTGCGTTGGGCGGGCCTAATTTGGGCTGCTTGGCCGGTGCGGGCTTCGGCTCGTCGGACAGGCTGGTGCGCTGCTGGTGCAAGAACGTCGTCACCTGATGCCAGGCAGGGTCGTTGCCCACGCTGATGTCGGTGACGATGTCGACCAGCAGGCCCTTGCGATGCTCCCGCAGGTTCTCTGCCCGCACGGTCACTCCGACGGTGTCGGTGACCGCGATCGGGCGGTGGCGGGTGATCCGGTTTTCGGTGTGCACCGAGCCCATCGCGGCGAACGGGAAGTCAAACCCGGTGGCCAGTTCCATCACGGTGGGGAACGTCAGCGCGAAGGGATAGGTCAGCGGGACCTGATCCGCGAAGCGCAGCCCGGTGACGGCCGCGTAGGCGGCGACGTGGTTGGGGTCGATGGCCAGCGCGTCGACCCGCAGCGTCCGGCTCGGCAGGGCCTGCGTGCGCGAAATGAAGGGCAGCGCCCCGGCGACCGCACGCACCATGTTTCTCATGCCACTGGGTTGGGACATGCGTCTCACGCCCCCAGCATGGCTTGGCCGCAGACCCGGATGGTGTTGCCGGTCACCGCATTCGACGCCGGGCTGGCGAAGTAGCCGATCAACTCGGCGACATCGACAGGCTGGCCACCCTGGAACAGCGAGTTGAGCCGACGGCCGACCTCGCGGGTGGCCAGCGGGATCGCCGCCGTCATCTCGGTCTCGATGAACCCCGGGGCAACGGCATTGATCGTGATGCCCTTCTTGGCCAGCGTCGGAGCCAGCGCTTCGGTCAGGCCGATCATGCCGGCCTTGGTGGCCGCGTAGTTGGTCTGGCCGCGGTTGCCCGCGATCCCGGCCATCGACGACAGGCCGATCACCCGGCCGCCCGCACCGATGCTGCCGGCCTCGACCAGCCCTTCGGTAAGACGCTGCGGAGCAAGCAGGTTGACTGCCAGAACCGCGTTCCACCGGGCGTCGTCCATGTTGGCCAGCAACTTGTCGCGAGTGATACCGGCGTTGTTGACCAGCACGTCGGCTTTGCCCCCGTGGTGCTCGGCCAGGTGTGCGGCGATCTGGTCCACCGCGTCGTCGGCGGTGACATCCAGTGCCAGCGCGGTCCCGCCCACTCGGGAGGCCGTCTTCTCCAGGGCCTCGGCGGCCTGCGGCACGTCGATCGCCACCACCTTGGCGCCGTCGCGGGCGAACACCTCGGCGATGGTGGCGCCGATGCCGCGAGCCGCACCGGTGATGATCGCGACCTTGCCCTCCAGCGGGCGGTCCCAGTCGGCGGGGGCGGTCGAGTCGTCGGCGCCCACGTAGAACACCTGGCCGTCAACGTAGGCCGAGCGGGCCGAGAGGATGAATCGCAGCGTCGACTCCAGGCCGGTGGCGCCGGGCTTGGCGTCGGGCGACAGGTACACCAGCTGCACCGTGGCACCGCGCTGCAGTTCCTTGCCCAGTGAGCGGGTGAAGCCCTCCAGGGCGCGCTGGGCGATCCGCTCGTCGGCGTTGCCGGTGGCCTCCGGGGTGGTGCCGATGACGACCAGCCGGCCGCAGCGGCCCACGTTGCGCAGCAGCGGGGTGAAGAACTCATGCAGCTCGGTCAGCCCGGCAGGGGAGGTGATGCCGGTGGCGTCGAAGACCAGTCCGCCGAACGAGTCGGCCCACCGGCCGCCCAGGTTGTCGCCGACCAGCTCGTAGTCGTCGGCGAGTGCGGCGCGCAGCGGCTCGACTACCCGGCCCGACCCGCCGATCAGCAGGGGGCCGGCCAGTGCCGGCTCGCCGACCCGGTAACGGCGCAGGGTCTCGGCCTGCGGGACGCCGAGCTGCTTGGACAGGAACGATCCGGGGGCGGAGTTGAGGATCTGGTTCAACAGGTCCGACGGGACTTTGGGGGCCTTGGGGGGCATAGTGCTGCCTTCCATGTGGGGACGTGCCTGATGCGGGCCACGGTGTCGACAACGAACTTACTCCAGAGTAAGAATACTGGGTAGTATCAGGCCGACCGTCCCCGGCAATGCGGGGGGACCCATCATCAGAGACGAGAGATCGTGGCATCTGCATCTGCTGCTAAACCTGCCGAGGCAACCGCCGGCACGCGACGCCGTGTCGCCGTCCTCGGGGGCAATCGCATTCCGTTCGCGCGCTCCGACGGCGCCTACGCGAACGCGTCCAACCAGGACATGCTCACCGCAGCGCTGGGCGGTCTCATCGATCGGTTCGGCCTGGCTGGCGAGAAGCTGGACGCGGTGATCGGCGGGGCGGTGCTCAAGCACAGCCGCGACTTCAACCTGATCCGCGAATCGGTGCTGGGCTCTGCGCTGTCGCCCTACACGCAGGCTTTCGACCTGCAGCAGGCCTGCGGCACCGGGCTGCAGGCGGCGATCTGCGCCGCCGACGGGATCGCCGCCGGCCGCTACGAGGTGGCCGCCGCCGGCGGGGTGGACACCACCTCGGATGCGCCCCTGGCAATCGGTAACGAACTGCGCCGCACGCTGCTCGCGCTGCGCCGGGCAAAGTCGAACATGCAACGGCTCAAGCTTGTCGGCAAGCTGCCCGCCGCGCTGGGCGTGGAGATCCCGGCCAACAAAGAAACGCGGACCGGCCTTTCCATGGGTGAGCACCAGGCCATCACCACCAAGCAGATGGGCATCAAGCGGGTCGACCAGGACGAGCTGGCCGCAGCCAGCCACCGCAATATGTCCGCCGCCTATGACCGCGGCTTCTTCGACGACCTCGTGACGCCGTTCCAGGGGCTCTACCGCGACGACAACCTGCGGCCCCAGTCCAGCCCGGAGAAGCTGGCCACACTCAAGCCGGTGTTCGGCGCCAAGGCCGGCGACGCCACCATGACCGCGGGCAACTCCACCCCGCTCACCGACGGTGCATCGGTGGCGCTGCTAGCCAGCGAGGAGTGGGCGGCCGCGCACAAGCTGACTCCGCTGGCGTACTTCGTCGACGCCGAGACGGCCGCGGTGGACTACGTCAACGGCGCCGACGGGCTACTGATGGCCCCGACCTACGCGGTGCCGCGGCTGTTGGCGCGCAACGGCCTGACTCTGCAGGATTTCGACTTCTACGAGATCCATGAGGCGTTCGCCGCCACGGTGTTGTGCCACCTGGCGGCCTGGGAGTCGCAGGAGTACTGCAAGGAGCGGCTGGGACTGGATTCGGCGCTCGGCGCTATCGACCGGACCAAGCTCAACGTCAACGGCTCGTCGCTGGCCGCCGGGCACCCGTTCGCGGCCACCGGTGGCCGGATCGTGGCGCAGGCGGCCAAGCAGATCGCCGAGGCCAAGGCCGCCAAGAAGGGTGCCACGAAGAACAAGCCGGTGCGTGCGCTGATCTCGATCTGCGCCGCCGGAGGCCAGGGCGTCGCCGCCATCATCGAGGGATAGCGCCGACCGCAAGCGCGGCGGAGCCGGGTGCAGCGGGTCGGCGCCGAGGGGTAGCGCGCTGAGAGCCGACGTTTGATACGCGCGGCCGCCGGGTAGTCGAGAGAACGGTTCGCTTCGCCGTGCCCCGCTCGCCCCCAGCGGCACCGCGAAGCAACCTGCCCGGTCCGCCGCTGAACTGAGGGGATTCAGCGGCGGACCGCTTGGGTGCGCCGGTTGCGAACGGCGCCGATCGCCTGATCCCACAGCAGCAGCGCGCTCGCCTTCAACTGGGCCGGCTTCGCCAGCTCCCTGGCCATCAGCGCGGTGGCCGCCGCCTTGGTCTGCACCGATGCCTTCGAGGTGTGGCCGGAGTCGAAGGGCGGCTGCGGGTCGTATTCCATCGACAACTGGATGGCCTTGGCACGGCTCTCGCCACCGATCTGCCCGGCCAGCCACAACCCGAGGTCGATACCGGCTGACACCCCCGCGCAGGTGACGATGTCACCCTCGTGCACGATGCGCTCGTCGCCGACAGCGGTGGCGCCGAACGTCTTCAGCGCGGGCAGCGCCATCCAGTGCGAGGTGGCGCGCTTGCCGGTGAGCAGCCCGGCGGCGCCCAGAACCACCGAACCCGAACACACCGATGCCGTCCACGTCGCCGTCTGGTGGGCGGTCCTGACCCAGTCCAGCAGCTTCTCATCGCGGGCATGCTCCATGGACGTCATCCCGCCGGGGATCAGAATCACGTCGGGGGAGGGCGTCTCGTCGAACGAGTGGGTTGCCCCGACCACCAGTACACCGGAGTCGGCGGTGATCGGTCCCGGCTTGTGCCACACGAAGCGCACCTGGGCATCTGGCAGCCAGCGCAGCACCTCGTAGGGGCCGATGAAGTCCAGCGAGGTGAATCCGGGGTAGAGCACGATTGCGATCTGCATGGGTATTTCCTTTCAGGCGAAGGTCTTGCGGTAGTGATCGGGTGAGATGCCGAGCCGGCGAATAAAGGTGCGCCGCAGGGTTTCCGCGGTGCCGAATCCACAGCGTCCGGCAATTGCGACGACGGTGTCGTCGGTCTCCTCGAGTTGTCGGCGTGCGGCCTCGGTGCGCACCCGCTCCACGTACGCGCCCGGCGCCATGCCCACCTCGTCGGTGAAGACCCGGGTGAAGTGCCGGGGACTCATCGAGGCCCGCGACGCCAGCTCGGTGATCCGATGCGGGCCACCGGGTTCGGATTCGATCAGCTCCTGGACATCACGGATCGGCGCGCGGCGAGATCGCGGCAGCCAAGCGGGAACGGCAAACTGGGACTGCCCGCCGGGCCGTCGCAGATACAGCACCAGCCAGCGGGCCGCGGTCTGCGCCACCTCGGTTCCGTAGTCTTCTTCCACCAACGCCAGAGCCAGATCGATACCGGCGGTGACCCCGGCCGCGGTCCACACCGCAGCCGAACTGCGCACGAAGATGGGCTCCGGGTCGACGGTGACCGCCGGGAACTCGCGGGCCAGCGCGTCGGCGAAAGCCCAGTGTGTGGTGGCCCGGCACCCGTCGAGCAGACCCGCCTGAGCGGCCAGGAATGCGCCGGTACACACGCTGACCACACGTCGGGTGTGGGTCGAGACGCGGCGGACCCATTCGACGGTTTCCGGGTCGGCCTGCGCGGCGTGGACGCCGACGCCGCCGGGCAGCACCAGGGTGTCGACGGGCTCGTTCGGTTCGGGCAGTGGACTCGGCGTGAGTGCCAGGCCGCTGCTGGTGCCGATCGACGCACCGTCGACGCTCGCCACCGTGACCTGGTAGCCGTCCTCGCCGCGGCCCTGACCGAGCAGGACCAGCGTTGCGGTGGCGAAGACCTCCACGGGCCCGAAAACATCCAGCGCCTGGATGCCCGGGTAGCCGAGGATGACGACGTTGCGTGTCATGCCATCAGTGTCAGCGGTCCGGGCCTGTGGCGTCTACGACATACATCCCACAAATCAGGACAGGACCCTGGCGCCGAGCAGACAGACAATCGCACGATAGGACCCAAGATCGTGCGATTGTCTGTCTGCTCGCGGGGAGGGGCCCCAACAATGCGGCAGGCCCCCAAGGGGTCTCCCCGGGGGCCTGCGCGGTCTGTGCTCAGCGTTTAGAACGCTGCTTCGTCGAGTTCCATGATGTCGTTGTCGATGTTCTCGATCACCGAGCGAGTGCTGGTCAGCAACGGCAGGAAGTTCTTGGTGAAGAACGACGCCACCGCGATCTTGCCCTCGTAGAAGCTACGGTCGGCACCCTCGGCACCGCCGTCGAGCTTCTCCACCGCCACCGCGGCCTGGCGGGCCAGCAGCCACCCGATCATCAGGTCGCCGACGCTCATCAGGAAGCGCACTGAACCCAGGCCGACCTTGTAGATGCTGGAGATGTCCTCCTGCGCGGCCATCAGGTAACCGGTCAGCGTCGCTGCCATACCCTGCACGTCGGCCAGCGCGGTGGCCAGCAGTTCCCGCTCGGCCTTCAGCCGCCCGTTGCCGGTCTCGTTCTTGATGAACGTCTCGATCTCGCCCGCGACGTGGCCCAGTGCCGAGCCCTTGTCGCGGATGATCTTGCGGAAGAAGAAGTCCTGCGCCTGAATCGCGGTGGTGCCCTCGTAGAGCGAGTCGATCTTGGCGTCCCGGATGTACTGCTCGATCGGGTAGTCCTGGAGGAAGCCCGAGCCGCCCAGGGTCTGCAGGCTCTCGGTGAGCTTGGCGTACGCCTGCTCAGAGCCGACACCCTTGACGATGGGCAGCATCAGGTCGTTGATCCGGACGGCCAGGTCGGCGTCCACCCCGTGCAGGGTCTTGGCCACCACGGCGTCCTGGAACGTGGCGGTGTACATGTACAGCGCCCGCAGACCCTCGGCGTAGGCCTTCTGGGTCATCAGGGATCGACGAACGTCCGGGTGGTGGGTGATGGTGACCCGCGGTGCGGACTTGTCGGTCATCTGGGTCAGGTCGGCACCCTGCACCCGCTCCTTGGCGTACTCGAGCGCGTTGAGGTAGCCGGTGGACAGCGTGGCGATGGCCTTGGTGCCCACCATCATCCGGGCCTGCTCGATGACCTCGAACATCTGCGCGATGCCGTTGTGCACCTCGCCGACCAGCCAACCCTTGGCAGGCACACCGTGCTGGCCGAAGGTCAACTCGCAGGTGGCCGAAACCTTCAGGCCCATCTTGTGCTCGACATTGGTGACGAACGCGCCGTTGCGCTCACCGAGCTCACCGGTCTCGAAGTCGAACAAGAACTTCGGCACGAAGAACAGCGACAGGCCCTTGGTGCCCGGCTTGGCGCCCTCGGGGCGGGCCAGCACCAGGTGGAAGATGTTCTCGAACAGGTCGTCGGAGTCGGCCGAGGTGATGAACCGCTTGACGCCGTCGATGTGCCAGGAGCCGTCCTCCTGCTGGACGGCCTTGGTGCGGCCGGCGCCCACGTCCGAGCCGGCGTCCGGCTCGGTCAGCACCATGGTCGAGCCCCAACCACGCTCGGCGGCCAGGATGGCCCACTTCTTCTGCTCTTCGGTGGCGATGTTGTAGAAGATGTTGGCGAAGCCGGCGCCGCCGCCGTACATCCACACCGCCGGGTTGGCGCCCAGGATGTGCTCCTGCAGCGACCACATCAGAACCTTGGGCATCGGTACGCCGCCCAGCTCCTCGATGACCCCGACCCGGTCCCAGCCGCCCTCGAGATTGGCGCGCACGGACTTCTTGAACGACTCAGGCAGGGTGACGGTGTGCGTCTCCGGGTTGAACACCGGCGGGTTGCGGTCGCCATCGACGAAGGACTCCGCAATCGGGCCCTCGGCAAGGCGGACCATCTCGGAAAGCATCTCTCGAGCGGTGTCGACATCGAGGTCGGCGTAGTCACCCTCGCCGAAGACCCGGTCCAGGCCCAGCACCTCGAACAGGTTGAACACCTGGTCGCGGACATTGCTCTTGTAGTGGCTCACTGCTTCCTCCTCATGGAATGCCACCTGCGGTTGGGTACTTAGGCTTAAGTTACCCACCAGTAACGTATCCTGAAATATACTCGCCAGTAGCCATAGTGCAAGCTGATGTGAGCTATGTCCTTCTAGTGGGTAACCAACCGGTTGGTCCTTGCCCCGAAACGCGGTCGCCGGCGGCCGATCTGCTGAGGTTAAGGGGCGGCGAGTAGGGTTCTGGGCGACCAGACCAGACGATGCGAATGGGTCCCCGGTGAATCCCCACGTGAGTTCCGCGAGCAACTTGACCCCGTTGAGCCCGACGTCGTTGCGGGAGGCCTTCGGGCATTTCCCGTCTGGAGTGGTGGCGGTGGCGGCCGAGATCGAAGGCGTTCGGGTCGGCCTGGCGGCCAGTACCTTCGTGCCGGTCTCGTTGGACCCGCCCCTGGTGTCCTTCTGCGTGCAGAACACCTCGACGACGTGGCCAAAGCTCAAGGACTCGCCCCGGTTGGGCATCAGCGTGCTCGGTGAGGCGCACGACGTCGCTGCGCGCACCCTGGCTGCCAAGACCGGTGACCGCTTCGCCGGGCTGGAGACGGTGACCAACGATGGGGCGGTGTTCATCAAGGGAACCGGTGTGTGGCTGGGCAGCGCTATCGAACAGTTGGTGCCGGCCGGGGATCACACCATTGTGGTGTTACGGGTCTGCGAATTGACCGTCGATCCCGAGATCACGCCGATCGTGTTCCACCGCAGCGGTTTTCGCCGCCTCGGAGGCTGAGAGGTTCGTCATGGCACTGCCGGCGTTGGTTCTCACACATGGTGTGCCCGGCGTGGTGACCCGCCTTGGAGCGCAGCGAGTGCGCGAAATGATCTTTGCCGCCGCATTCGTGCCACCGGAGGGCACGTCGATCGCGGAAGGCACGCCGTGGATCATCAGGATGGTCGCCCGGCGCATTGCGAAGAGGAATGTGCCGACACCGACGCCGAAATGGATGTCGCGCTTGCTGTTCTTGAACGGGGTTCCTGCTCATCGCCGCGGGTTCATGGCGGACAAGCTCTATGCGGAGTCACTTCGCATCATCACCGAGAAGGTAACCCG